>Ga0182015_10000700_pt1 | contig 47302 bp, 30 predicted proteins | sample 712P3MmetaG_FD_120478 | JGI IMG/M metagenome (GOLD analysis project Ga0182015, IMG submission 120478) | Permafrost microbial communities from Stordalen Mire, Sweden - 712P3M metaG | ecosystem: Environmental > Terrestrial > Soil > Wetlands > Permafrost | place: Sweden: Stordalen | collected...
ATCGTGGAAAAGCTGTCTCGCTGTCGGCAAACGCTGGAGAAGATTCAACCCGGATGTACTTTGCCACGGAGCAGAAAGAAGAGCACTAAAGTTGTCTAGTTATTTCGCGGACGCTACACTAGCTTGATTGCGGTCCTGGTAAAGGCATTGACCTCGCCCGCGAACCCAGAGTTAAGCCTGGATGACTTGGGTGTCACGCCGGCATGGCTAAAGGCCAATGCCTCTTCCGTCGCTCACCATTTCGCGGAAACCCGAGTTGTCAACGGCCACCCGGTCCACGAGGCAATGCTGGAATCGAGCTTCGCCGATCCTGCGACGATGGAGAAGGTAGTCCCCAGACTCTTCGACAACCGTCATTATTTCTGTTTCGATTGCAGGCATTACCTCCAATCGGTCGTGGTGCACGTCACCTTTGACAACCTCACGAGCCTGGAGGCGAGGTCGTCCTCACAATTCCCATACATGCTGCCGTGGCGATTGACTGGCAATCCCACGCCGGTGCCCGCATTCAACGCCGACATTTCGCGGGCGATTGCCGCGCTTATGCCAGAGAACTGGACCAATCGCTCCCGCCTTTCCGGCGAAAATCTAGCGATGGGGTTGGGGAGCTCGGTGCTGATGGACGTGGAGCATCAGGCTCAATTGCTTGAAGTCGAGAGCAAGACCGGCGGAACCCTCGCCGCGCTGCGCTCGAGATATACCGTGGAGCAGGCGAGTATCGGCGATTACGGCGATCCTGTGTTGCGCAAGCCAGAGCAGACGGAGCCCGAAGGGTCAGCCCTTTCCTTGCGGCTGCAACCGCCCGAACTCCCACATGTCTTTCAGGACGAAGTCGTGCTGCCGTACGTGAACGGAAACGTTGTCGGCGCCGACGAGTTCCTGCAGGAGGCGCCACCGTTCGAGAAGTTGGTCCTTTCTGTCCCCTGGCTCGTCCGGTACAAACAGGAAAATCCGAGAGTACAGCTGCGGCTGGCGTTCTTCCACAATGCTTCTCTCAGCGACGATGCCCTGCAAGTCTTTGCCGCGGACATGCATGAGGTTGGGAGAGACAAATTACTGCCCAAGGTGAATGCGGAGAAGGATGGGATCGCGCTGTTCATAGCCGGGTTCGGAGCGGAAGAGTCGGACTGGTTGGTCTTTCCCGACCGGCGAATGATTCTGTGGCGATATTGGCAAACACCCATTTATGGAAAGCCCAGCTTGCTCAAATTTGGGCTTGCGAACTTCGACGCGAAGCCGTGCGCCCGGGTTAAGAATAATTTTCTTCACTGCGTAGGTGCGGAGATTTCCCCCGAAGGCATTTTGCGGCACTAGAAGCTCCCGCGTGATCCTCGCTGAGACCGGCAAGGCACCACACAGCAAGGGCTTCCCGGCGGTGGTCTCCTTGGAACACGCAATACTGGCATCAACTCGCGGCTGCAGTCCCGATCGCTTTGGTCTGGGTACCGAGGCAGAATGTTAAATGCGAATGATAGGAGATCTGATTCAACTCCTCACCCACCGGGAGTCAGGCCAAAGATCGATGGCCGCCAAGCAAGTCGCTCCCGGGGAGTTTCGTCGCGATTAGCCACTTCCTCGGGGTGTCGAGCAGCCCTCCCTGTTTACGCTTCATCACTCAGTCCGTCTGATGATCATGGCGGCTATCGCGCGGTTCCTGCTCCGCCGCCAAAGTCAAACCTTCTTCTCGTCATCAACGCGGATCCCCTGCGAACGCCCATTATCCTGTCACCAATTGACCGATGACGAGATCCGATTCGTGCAGGCTCATCTCGCCGAATGGACCAAACAGTTCCAGGCGGGACCTTCGGCCTTCTTCTCGGAGCGCTCTATGGCGACGGCGCGTTCAGATCCGTCCGTTCATTCAGTACAATTTCTGTCCACTTTTCAACTACAAATCTGTCCGGTTATTAAGCACAATCCGTCCGGGATTTAAGTGCAACTCGAAACAGCTTTCCGGTCTTTAAGAACGCGGAATTTACATTGAATGGGGATCGTCCGGCCTTTGAGTGCAGCTCGACATCAGCCGTTGCCATCAGACACCCGGGCTGGTGGCGGCCAATTGGTCTCTTCTCAAGCGAGCCCGGTGTGTCTCCGATATGGTGTGCGCGCAAAACTTCATCCGCCGGTTCGCAAAAGGTGCACGCCCATTCGCTTGCACCGAAAGTGCGCAAGAACCGATTTAAGCAGCGGAAATCGGCTCCTAGCCTCGATGCTCAAGAAGGCGTTGCCCATAAGGTCTCGTTGGCAGTGTCGGTTCGCCGCTGTGGAGTCTCCTCATTCCACTGTCAGGGTTATCGTCGTCGAGGCCTGGGACGCTCCGCTGGTTCCCGTGATCGTAACCTTGTAGTTTCCGGCCTGCGTGTGCGTCGGAGTATTCGCGGAGCCGCCACCGCACCCGGTCAGCGCAACTCCCGCACTCGCGAGCGCCAGGACCAGCACCAGCCCTCTCGGAATCCGCTTGCGTCCCAGCACGGCTCCAAACAGGACGCACCCCAGGCTAAACGGCACAACCGGAAGCCCGCCGTGATTGGTGGGAACGCGGTTGCCAGGAACCTCACTGGCGGGGATGCTCGCGGTAGCGGCTGCCAGTTGTATGGTCATCGCCGTCGTCGCTCCCGCGGGTCCCGGCGTAACCGTCGGAGGATTGAACGCAGCGGTAGCACCCGGCGGAAGTCCGCTAGCCGAAAGCGTCACTACGCTGGTAAACGCACCACCCAGCGGAGACACCGTAAGGTTGACCGTCACCGCCCCTCCCGGCGCAACCGTGACCGGCGTCGTGGGAGCGGTGACGCTATAGGTGGTGCTGACGATCAGCGTGGTGGTATTGCTGCTGGCCAGGAATGTACCGGCTACGCCCGCATAGCTGGCCGTGATAGTGTGCGTGCCTGCGCCGCTCAGGGTGACCCCCGTAAGAATCGCAGCGCCTGCCCCATTCAGCGTGACGGCAGCGCCGCTGTTGAGCGAGATGGAGGTCGATCCAACCGTATCCGTGAAGGTCACGCCGCCGGTGGGGATGGTCGCCGTTTGTCCGGCCGCCGTATCGGTCACGATGGCGGTCACGGTAAGTGGCTGCCCAATGTTCGCAGCGGTCGGGTTTGTGGAAACCGCTGTCGCCGTCGTGCCTCCCACACTGACACCGGTGCCGCTGACCGCGACAGTTTCGGTTGCGGCAGTGCCGTTGAGATTGTTGTTCGTAGCCAGGATGCTGGCGCTGAGAGCCGCTCCCGATTGCGGCGTGAAATCCACCGACACATCGCAGACCGTCCCGGGGACGAGCGAGGTGCTCGCCGTGCACAGGTTGTCGTCCCCTGTGTTCTCGGAGAAGTTCAGCGTATAGGTTGGATTGGTGGAAAAGATCAGCGGCAGGTCGCCGATGTTGGTCACGGTTGCCGTCAGCGCGGCGCTGCTTGAGCCCACGTTGGTGTTGGGGAAAGCAAGGCTGGCGCCCGCTCCGCTGACCTTCACAATATGGTTGGCGCTGAAGTCCGGGATGAAGACATTGCCCAAGGTATCAACGGTGACCCCATAGTCAGCGACGATGGATTGTCCCGGCATCTGCACCACCGAGGCAACCCCCGCCGTGGTGACTTCCACTATTCGTTTGTTCCCCCCGTCGGCGATGTAAAGGTTGCCGAAGGCGTCCACAGCTACGCCATGGGGAGCGCTTAGGACCGGCGTGATACCGGCGGGAACCACCAGCGAAGCCGCCCCCGACGCCGTAACCTTTACCACACGATTGCCATCGGAGTCGGGAATGTACACCGTCTCCTCAGCGTCTACAGCAACCCCCAAGACGCTATCGCCGGGAAACGTGAAACTTCCGGTACTCAGCACCGACCCCGCCCCGGAGGGCGTCACCTTTACGATGCGGCCGTTTCCGTAGTCCGAAATGTAGAGATTGCCCGCTCCATCCATCGCGATCGCCAAGGGGAGGGACAAGTCCGGACTCAGCCCGGTGATGTTCAGCACGGAGACAACGCCTCCCGCCGTAACCTCCAGGATCCGGTCATTAAAGTGGTCCGAAATGTAGAGATTGCCCGCTCCATCCAATACCACGCCTCCGGATCCAGCCAGGGTGAATCCGCCGGTGCTCACCACGGTCGCGTCGCCGCCGCCAGCGGGCACTTCTACCACATTGCCTAGCTCGTTTCCGTAATTCGCGACGTACATATTGCCCGCCCCGTCGAAGGCAATCTGAAAGGGCTCGCTCAGGGTCGCTCCACCCGTGCCGGCCAGACTGGCGGTGCCCGGAGAAAGAACCGCCAGGGGCGCATCGGCGGTTCCGTACAAAGGAACGCTAAGCATCGGGACCGGCGGGGTCGCGTCGTTGTAGAGCACCACCGCGCCTCGGCGCAATCCGGCAGCGGCGGGCTTAAAGGTTACATTCACCGTGCAGGCTGCGACAGATGTTGCCCCGGCCCCCTCGCAGGTGCTGGAGGCCACGGTGAAGTCAAGGCTCTGAGTCCCCAGCGTCAACGCCTGCACGCTGCCGAACGTTCCGTTGGATCCCAGGGTGAAGGGTAAAGTCAGGGTCGTGCCGGTTAGCGCGCCGTTCTGCAAATGCCCAAACCCAACGCTCGTGGGCTGCGCCTCGACAATGCGGTTGTTGCCGCTATCGGCAATATAAACGGCCCCCCAGACAGTCACCGCTAAGCCTCCCGGGGAAACCAGCACATCACTCCCGGTGCTCAGTACCGTCCCGAAGCCTGCAGGAGTGACGATTACGACGCGACTGTTGCTAAAGTCCATGATGTAGAGATTCCCCAGCCCGTCGAGGGCCACATCGTTGGGATGGCTCAGCGTCGGACCGGTGATGCTGAGCACCGACCCCACCCCGGCCGGCGTCACTTTCACAATGCGGCTGTTGTTATTGTCTGCGATATAGAGGTTGCCCGTCGCGTCGACCGCCAGACCCAATGGCGTGGACAGGGCGGTGCCCAGGCCGGTAATGACGAATGGTATCGCCGTGCCGCCGGCAGGCACCTTTATGATGTCGTTATTCAGCGGATCAGAAATGTAGAGGTCGCCCGCAGAGTCGAGCGCCAATCCGAACGCCTGACCGGTGGTCAGGAGGCTGCCCGTGTTGACCGTCGAGACCACGCCCCCGGCCGAAAGCTCAACCACGCGGGAGTTTGCGTAGTCCGAGACATAAAGGTTCCCGGATGCGTCGACCGCCAATCCCCGGGGGTTGCTCAGAGCCGGGCTCAGGCCGGAGAAGTTCAGTACCGATGCACTGCCGGTTACGGGCACTTTCACGACCTGGCCGTTGTTGATGTTCCCGATGTAGACATTTCCCAGGGAGTCCACAGCCACGGGTTCCGGCGCACTCAGCGTGATGCCGCCAGTGGAAAGCGTGGTCACCACGCCGTTGAACGAAGTCGGAGCGACCGGTCCTGCCCACACCAACCCGGGAACCAGCATGGCCACCAAGCCCGCCGCCGCGTAGCGCAGGAACCTTCCCGGCCGCGGCCCGTCCGGCGAGTCCGTTCCGGCTGGCTTTAGAATTCGAATCAGAAAAAGAGCGGAGACGATGCCCACAGGGGGCAGTAGCGTCGAGGCCGGATGAATAAGAACGCAGACGCACGCGACGAACAGCAGACTCACAACGGCGCTTACTGATTTGCACATACTGCTATACCTCGATTCGAAAACTTTTCTCTGCTCAATCTGATTCGGGCACCTCAACGTTATCTCAGCGGCAGACTGCAATAGCAGACATTCTGCAAATATTCTCTGATCGGAGGACCGGAATGGGAAGTTGCGCAGGAGTGCGCGAAACTGGCCAATGGCTCAAGTCGATTGTGCAGGGCCACTTCAACTACTACGCGGTACCAGGCAACATCGAAAGTCTCGGCGTATGCCGGGATCGCTTAGTTGGGCACTGGTGGCGGACACTTCGCCGCCGAAGCCTAACCTGAATGGTAAATATTTTCTGGGTTGGCTTCGACGGAACCTTTACTAGCTCGGTTATCTATTGGACTGACTGTAACTGCACTGGCGCTCCGTACCTTAGCGATAACCAAGAGGGTTTGATAGGAGTGTCGCCTTATAACTACGTCTCACAAGTGGCCTATGCAAACGGCGTCGTGTACAGCACGGTCGCGAACCAATTATTCGTACTCTCGAATCCGGACGCAAACTCGCTTGCCTATTCGGCAAACCTTCCGTGTGACACGATCAGCCTTGACGCCGGTGGTGGTTGCATCCTATTCAATTATTTCGGCGCCGCCGCTCCGGCGAGCGGGTGGCCGATGACCTAGTAGCAGCACCGTTGCAGTTACCGTAGCTCCAGCGTTAGCGATGTCGGGACGATGGTGGAGACGAAACAGTTGTTAGCGCAGAACGCATCATCGTACTGCTGGTCAAGGGCTCGGCGTCCAGAGTACGCGTGGGAGTCTACGAAATTATGAAGGTGGCCGCGCTGAGCTGGTTCGCTTGGCGAAGGAACGGAAGTGGAAATAAAAGTTGTCCTTTAATAGCTTGAATTCGGGCCTAGGTAGAGCACGGAGCGTTGACTGGATATTTCTTGCTCACGCTCACCTCCGTTCGAGCGTCCAATGGTTCAGTCCGTGACATCTGAAATTGAATTCCCGTGGGATCCTCACCGGGTTGCTTGAATGAGTATAGTGACTCCCAGTTTTTCCTCGATTTGTATAGTGGGAGAAACAACGGTTTTGGACAAAGGCGAATTGGACCCTATGCCGGAAGCTTGCAGTCGGCTTCGGTCTTCTGACCGAAGGACCCACCGACGCCGAGTCGCGGCATGGCTGCAAATCCAAAGAAACAACATATTTCCAGCGGACTAGATCGAATTAAGGCAAAATCACTATACCCATTGAAGATACATTTCGCCTGGAAAGCGCCACCATACCAATTGCGGAAAAACGACAGCTGGAGAGGAACAAGATCATGATTCACACCGGCCGCCACTTTCTTCAGATTCCAGGTCCTACCAACGTTCCCGAGCGCCTTCTGCAGGCGATGAACCGCTCCGTTATCGACCATCGCGGCGCCGAGTTCGCGAAGTTGGCGAAAGAAGTTCTGGAGAACGTGAAGGTCGTTTTCCAGACCAGAGGACCGGTCGTGATTTATCCGGCATCGGGCTCGGGAGGCTGGGAGGCATCGATTGTTAACACGCTCTCTCCCGACGACCAGGTTGTGATGTTTGAGACTGGCCATTTCTCGCAACTCTGGCGACAGGTTGCGGAGAGATTCGGCCTTCGAGTTGACTACTTGCCTGGCAATTGGCGGAGCGGCGCGAACCCGCGCGACCTCGAGGTAAGGCTCGAATCCGATAGCCAGCACCAGATCAAGGCGGTGATGGTCGTCCACAACGAAACCTCCACTGGCGCAACAAGTTCAATTGCGGACGTTCGCCGGGTTCTCAATCAAGCCAAGCATCCGGCGCTCCTCATAGTGGACTCCATTTCTTCTTTAGCCTCGATCGATTATCGCCACGACGAGTGGGAGGTCGACGTCACGATTGCGGGCTCGCAGAAAGGCCTTATGCTTCCTCCCGGCCTCGGAATGAACGCGATTTCGGAAAAGGCCCTCACCGCCAGCAAGCAAGCCAAGATGCCTCGTTCTTACTGGAATTGGGAAGACATGCTGCAACACAACCATGCAGGCTTCTTCCCGTACACTCCGGCCACAGTTTTGCTCTATGGACTGCGCGAAGCGCTGGCCATGCTGCAAGAGGAAGGGTTGCCCAATGTATTTCGCCGGCATATCCGTCACGGAGAAGCCACGCGAGCGGCGGTGAGAGCCTGGGAACTGGAAATTGTCTGCGAGAACCCCAGGGAATACTCGAGTTCCATGACTGCGGTGTTCACGCCGCAGGGCCACAACGCGGACGAACTGCGCAAGGTCGTTCTGGAGAACTTTGATATGTCGCTGGGCGCGGGATTGTCCAAGTGGGCGGGAAAGGTCTTTCGCATCGGACACCTCGGCAGCTTCAACGATCTCATGCTGGCGGGCACGCTGAGCGGCGTGGAAATGGGATTGCGCCTGGCGGACGTGCCGCACAAGACAGGAGGCGTAGCTGCCTCGCTCGTAAGGCTCACAGCGGCGCACGAGAAGGCTGAACCAGTGCCAGCAAAATAAGTTTTCGGTAACGAACGGCTGTGCGGCTTTTGCTAAGTCTCAGAAGATGGGAGCGGGTCTGTGGGGTCTGGAGCGCGGACAGTGGGGGTACGGAGTGGCTTCCCATTTGCCACCACAATCGTGCTCGTACTGCTCTGTCTGATGTATGGCATCACCTACATTGACCGAGTCAATGTGAGCACTGCCTCACTGGTCTTCAAGCAGGATCTCCACCTCACCAATGCGCAAGTTGGACTCGTCTTCTCGGCATTCGCGTATCCGTACGTCTTCTTTACTACGATTGGTGGGTGGCTAAGCGACCGCATCGGCGCGAGATGGGCGCTGACCGTGTCGGCTGTGATTTGGGGAAGCGCGACGTTAGTCACCGGGATGACGACAACACTCGCCGCCATGCTCGCGGCGCGCGCTGTACTCGGATTCGGAGAGGGCGCGACATTTCCAATCGCCACCCGTGCGATGTGCGAGTGGCTTCCCGAGCGCCGGCGAGCATTTGCCCAGGGGGTCACCCATTCAAGTTCCAGGCTGGGCGCGGCGGTCACTCCACCGCTGGTCGCCTGGCTGATTGCGCTGATTACCTGGCGCGGCTCGTTTGTTGTTCTGGGAATCGTGAGCCTCGTTTGGGCTTTAGCATGGGCTGTCTATTTTCGCGACAATCCCGCCGATCATGTCAACATCACTGCAAAGGAACTCGAATCTCTTCCACCTTTCGTCGTACGCGACAGGAAGGCCGACCCTGTGCCGTGGCTCTCGCTGGCGCGCCGCATGGCCCCCGTCACCGTCGTCTATTTCTGCTACGGATGGACGCTCTGGCTCTACCTCGCGTGGATTCCGTCTTTCTTCCTGCACAGCTACCACCTCGACGTAAAGAACTCCGCGCTGTTCTCGTCGGGTGTGTTTTTTGCCGGCGTTGTCGGAGACACGTTGGGCGGGGTTGTCAGCGACCGCATCCTGAGCAAGACCGGCGATCGCATCATGGCGCGCCGCAATCTCGTGGTGGCCGGATTTATTTGTTCGCTGCAGTGCATGCTGCTCATCTTTTTTGTTCGGAGCGTCTCCGCGGCAGTGATTTGCCTGAGCCTCGGTTTCTTTTTTGCCGAATTCACAATCGGGCCGATGTGGGCAGTTCCCATGGACATCGCTCCACAGTTCTCAGGCTCCGCCAGCGGCATCATGAATATCGGTTCGCCGCTCGCCGCTATCGTTTCGCCAGTGGTATTCGGATACGTGATCGACAAGACAGGGAACTGGACTCTTCCGTTTCTCGGCAGCATCTCGATCCTGCTGGTTGGATCGATCGTGGCGTTTTGGATGAGGCCGGACAAGGAGTTCCGGACATAGCGACGGCTCGGCTGCAATCCAACACGTTCTTGCAGATGGTGGGGGACCTCGGAGCCCAGGAGACCGCTCGAAGACTTATGAATGCCCAACAGTGCCCCGATGCCCAACTGCTCGGAGATCGACCGCCACGACGCCCCGCTAGTTTCCGCGATTTAACATGCAATTTTCGTCCCACTTCGTTCGGGCCACCTCGATTCTCGAGCCCCCTCGTCCCAGAACCACGGCCACCAGATCGGGCTTCTCATAAGGATAGAGCGGATCGCCGGAGCTGGAGCGGCCAAGCACCGGTCGGGTCTCCGGTGGCGCGCGGCACTAATGAATGAGAATTGAACACTGTGGTTGGTCGTGTTCAGATATCTAGAGGCGCACCCAGAGGAGCTCCACCCGCACTCTGGCTTTCTAGTCGTCAGGGCGCTAAGAAAAGCGTTCCCTTGTAAATGAGCCGCAGCAGCTCATTTCCCGTCATGAGCCCGCCTCCGTCGGCTCCTTCCTTCACACACAAAGTTGAAAACTGACGACAAGTTGGAAACTCGATTCCCGTGAGCTAAGATACCGTCATCTTTAGCCCCAGCCGCGATCTGTTGGGTGTGCCACTCGTCGACTTTGCACTCTTGAGAGGATCACAAGAACATGAGAGCGAGTAGACATTTTCGGGCGGAGGCCTCCGCCCTCGTTTGTTTGTTGGCGCTATGTTTCCTTTCAATCCCTGCCCAGGCCAAGAAAGCGGCTCAGGTGTTGCATAATCATGTCCGCCCTGCGGTCGCAAACGGCCGGGCCGCGCGTGTGGGTCCTATGCCCAACAACCAGCGCCTGAGGCTGGCGATTATGCTTCCTCTGCGCAATCAAGACGAGCTGACAAGTTTGCTGAAACGGCTGTATGACCGAAGCAGTCCCAACTATCGGCATTTTCTGACTGTAGCCCAGTTCGCGGAGCGATTTGCCCCTACAAAGCGCGATTACCTGGCTGTGGTGAAGTTCGCCCGGTCCAAAGGTTTTACGGTGACGAATGAACCGGCGAACCGGATGCTCGTGCATCTAGACGGGACTGTGTCACAGATCAACAAAGCCTTCCACGTGACGATGACGAACTATCGGCATCCGACCGAGAATCGCGGGTTTTACTCGCCAGATCGTGAGCCCTCGCTCGAGCTGGGCGTGACCGTGGCGCACATCGCGGGGATGAACAACTTCTCCTTGCCGCGACCGAAATTCAAGAGAGCGCCACCGAATTTTCGCCGAACCAGCGTCGGATCGGGACCCAGTGGCGCGTACCTTGGAAACGATATGCGCGCCGCCTATTACGGCGGGACTAAGCTCACGGGCAGCGGACAGGCAATTGGGCTCCTGGAGTTCGACGGTTACAACTTGAGCGATGTCACCGCGAGCTTTGCCGGCTCATCCAATAGCGTTCCCATTCACAATGTTCTTCTCGACGGCGCGACTGCCGGCTCTGACGGAGATGACGGCGAGCAGGTTCTGGATATCGTGCAGGCGGCGTCGATGGCTCCCGGCCTGAGCCAGGTTCGCGTCTATATCGCTCCAAGCAATTCACAAATTGGTGTTGGGGACGTGGACATCTTCAACCAGATGGCGACGGAAAATATCGCGAAGCAACTCAGTTGTTCGTGGGGGTGGAATCCGGATGACACCACGCAGCTGGATCCCATATTTCAGGAATTCGCGGCGCAAGGTCAGAATCTTTTCGTGGCTTCGGGTGACGCCGGAGCGTATACGGGATCGAACGCAACTGACAACAGCTATCCGGCCGAATCGGTTTACGTCGTGGCCGTGGGCGGAACGGATTTGACTACGAACGGCGCGGGCGGACCCTGGCAGTCGGAAACGGCCTGGGCCGATAGCAGCGGCGGCCCAGCGGACGACGGATTCGCGATTCCCAGCTGGCAGACCGGTTTAGCGAATTCGGCAAATCAGGCTTCGACGACTGTGCGCAACGTGCCGGACGTGGCAGCAGAGGCGAACACCGACAACTATACCTGTGATCAGGGTACCTGTTCCGGAGACTACGGCGGCACCAGCTTTGCTGCGCCGCGTTGGGCCGGGTTTCTAGCGTTAGTCAACCAGCAGGTGACGTCTGGCGGTAAATCAAGCCTGGGCTTCCTGAACCCTGTCATTTATTCGATCGGTCAAAGTCCCAGCTACAACAACGACTTTCATGACATCACCAGCGGCACTAACAACAATGGTCAGGGGCAGTCATTCAATGCCGTGGTTGGCTATGACCTGGTCACTGGATGGGGAAGCCCGAATGGTCAGAGCCTAATCGACGAATTGAGCGGTTCTACGATGTCAGCTTCACGCCCGTGAGTCGCAGTATAAGTCGAATCATCTCCACGATATGAGAGGCGTTAGGACTGTCGCGTTTTGACGCTGCGCGGCCTCGGGCGGGTGCCCTTCTCAATTTACAAACACGGCCCCACCCTAAGATCCTGAATGCCCCCCGAGACAATTGCCAACGCTGCAATCTTAAGACGGCGAAAAAAACGGCTCCCACAATTGTGGCCATGTGTACTGTCTCAGACGACTCTTTAAGGTTTCTCTTGGAATCAGTGATGGTGTCGAGCTGTACTTAAAAGCCGGAATAAACTTGACCTGCTATTGCACGTAGCGACCGGAAAAACTCGTCCCTTCCGCTTTGCAACGCAAAGTGCCACATCCATGCGCGGCCGCCGTGCCTTCTCGCAATGTTCTAGAATCGGTCTCATAAATGGTCGTTGAACCTTGTTAACTATTTTCTGCGCGTTCCAAAACGAGCAGAAAGAGGGTATGCGAGGCCGATGGGAACTCAGCGATGCCCAGTGGAAGTTGATCGAACCGATGTTGCGTCCTCAACGGCGTGCCGACGGTCGTGGTCGGCCGTGGCAGGACACACGCGCCGTACTCAACGGAATTTTGTGGGTCTTGGGGACAGGGGCACAGTGGCGGGAACTGCCCAAGAAATACCCGCCGTACCAGACCTGCCACCGCCGCTTCCAGCAGTGGGTGAGAGAGGGCAAACTGGAAGACATCTTGCGCGGACTGGCCGAGGAGTTACACGCCCGAGGAAAATCGCAACTGGATGAGGCTTTCATCGACGCCTCCTTCACGGGGGCAAAAAAGGGGCCTCGCGGTCGGGCCCACCAAGCGCGGCAAGGGAACAAAAATCATCGCGCTCGCCGATGATCACAGTCTTCCTCTCGCCGTTAGTATCGAAAGCGCTTCGCCGCACGAAAGCCGGCTCGTTGAAGGCGTCCTCGGACACAGCTTCCTCGATGCCCTCCCGGCACGACTGATCGGCGACAGAGCCTATGACAGTGACCGTTTGGATCGTGACTTGGCCGAGCGCTACGGCATCGAGATGATCGCACCACATCGCGGAGTGCGCCGGACACCAACGCAAGACGGCCGTCCTTTGCGCCGTTACCGCAAACGTGGGCGAGTCGAGCGACTATTCGCTTGGCTCCATCACTTTCGTCGGCTGGTGATCTGCTGGGAGTACCACGTCGAGAACTTCTTTGGCATGGTTCGCCTAGGTTGCATGCAAATCTTGCTTAGGTATCTATGAGCGGTTACTCGTACCGCAGCGCCACTATGGGGTCGACTTTGGCCGCGCGGCGGGCGGGAACGTAGCAAGCGATCAACGCGACGACAAAAAGCAGCAAGGCCACGCCAGCAAACGTCAGTGAGTCAGTTGCGCTCACACCAAAAAGCAGGCTGGTCATGAGTCTCGTAAGTCCCAACGACGCAAGCAGGCCAATTAAGACCCCAGCGCTGGCGAGCTTCATGCCTTGGAGCACGACCAAGCGCAATATGTCGCCCCTCTGGGCACCCAACGCCACGCGCACCCCGATTTCGTGGATTCTCTGGACGACGGCATAGGATGTAACACCATAAATGCCAATCGCCGCCAAAGCGAGCGCGAGAAATGCGAAAGCATCCAGCGTCAGGAAAGCAACGCGTTGTGCCGAAGTGATTCCGGAGATGATTTCGTTCATTGGCCTAACATTGAAAATCGGCTGATCTTTGTCTACAGTCCAAATCGCATTCTTGATGCCGGGCAGGATAGAAGAGGGAGGCAGAGCCGTCCGTACCACCAGGCTCATGGTCTGGTCTGGGCTTTGCAGCGAGGGGAAGTAAATTGTGGGCTGCGGTTCCTGGTCGAGGCCCGTGTCGAGAACCGCACCAACCACGCCGACAATTTCTCGCTCGGGCCGCGTTGCATCCGGCAGTTGGAGGTGCTTACCGACAGGATCCTGCCCTCGGAAAAAGCGGCGGGCAAACATCCTATCAATGATTACAACCCGCGGGTTATCCAGGTCGTCATGCTCTGTAAATATGCGGCCTTGCAGAAGCGGAATTCCCATAGTGGGAAAATAGTCTGGTGTGACATCCCGGAAGTCAGCCGCCAGGTGTTGAACCGTGCGTAAGCCTGGTTCCTCCGTAATCACGAACTGCCCCATGGCCATGTCGTCTTGGCTGAGGGGAACAATCTCCGCAAATGCAGCGGACTGAACGCCGGGCAGAGCCTGGACGTTGTTCAGAAACCTCTGGAAGGCTGCCGCTTGTTGCCGTGGTTCCCGGTAAGGTGAATTCTTCGCGTCGTTGGGAAGTTTGATCCTCAACGTCAGTAGATGGCTGGCATCAAAGCCTGGGCTGGCCTGCAGAAGACGCACGAAACTCTGGACCATCAACCCGGCGCCAATGACGAGTACAAATGCCACGGCGCTCTCCGCAATCACCAAGGTGGCGCGCATTCGGTTCCCTCGCGGACTCGAAGGCGATCCTCTGCCAGCTTCCTTCAGCGCGTCATTGACATTGAGCCGTAAGGTCTGAACAACTGGGAACAAACTAGACAGCACGCCCGTCAGCAGAGAGATCAACAGCGTGAAGACAAGCACTTGGCCATCAAGGTGGAGTTTGGGGAGGGAGACATAGTCGGCCGCGTTTGGAACCGGAATGCGATCGGGGACGAACCTCATCATGACATAGCTTGCCCACTGCGCCATAAATAGGCCTGCCGCGCCGCCAATCAGTGCAATGATCATGCTCTCGACCAGGAATTGTTGCGTCAATCGCCCGCGGCCAGCTCCCAATGCAAATCGGGCGGCGATTTCTCTTCGCCGGCCGACAGCACGCGACAAAAGAAGATTCGCCACATTCGCGCAAGCGATCAGCAACACGCATCCCACTGCAACAAGAAGCAGCAGAAGCGCCGGACGGATGTATTCCACTCGCGCCGATTCCAGCGGCACCAACACAGCGCCAAAATCTTTCCGGTCAGGGCGCTGGTGCCCGATGCCCTCCATAATCACGGCCATTTCCGATGACGCTTGTTTGAGTGTGAGTCCGGGCTTAAGCCGCCCAAAAACTCCCAGATTCGAATCCACACGCTTTAGCCAGTCGCTATCGAACGGCACAACGACGTCGGCAGGAAAGACTGTGCCCAACTCCGATGGAAGAACCCCAATGATCGTGTACTGCTCACCGTTCAGCGTCATGCCTTGACCGACTACCGTGGGCGAAGAAGCGTAACGGCGCTGCCAATAGCTGTAGGAGAGGACCGCTAAGTTGTGTTTTGCCGAAGTCTCATCCGGTCGGAAGGTACGCCCCAGAAGAGGATTGATTCCAAAAAACTCACCGAAATTCGTGGTCACACGCAAACCGGTCACCTGTTCGGGTTCCCCAGCGCCCGTCACCGTCCCAGTGCCATGTTCAAAGAGAAAGAGATCTTCGAAAGACCGGTTCTGTTCCTTCCAATCCAGAAAGTCTTGCCCTGCTGGCCCTATGCGACTCCAACCATTCTTGAGGCTGTTGATCCAAATGACGACGAGACGGTTCGAGGCTCTCACCGGCAAATGCTGAAACAAGACAGCGTTCGCCAAGCTAAAGATGGCTGTATTCGCGCCGATGCCGAGGGTGAGCGTGATAATGGCAGTTGCTGCAAGTCCCGGATTCTTCCGCAATTGCCGAAGGGCGTAGCGAAGGTCTTGGGCCAGTCCGTTCATATCAGCCTAGTCATCCTGCTCGCACTGTAGCGCCACGGTGCACGGGCCAACCACCATGCGAAACGACCGCAGATTGGTTTCCCGCAGCAAGACTTTTGCCAACCTGATGCAAAGGGTAACCCCTTGATGGCAAAGGACAAGAGAATAGTGCTATCGAACGTGAGTGTTTAAAGGTGTCCAGGGCCGGCCTTAAGTGTCCGGAAGCGAACAGGCAACCATCGGTCTGCCGGGTTTATGACACCGCTTGTAGTACTCCCAAGCAGGCTGCCCGACTCCACCTGCTTTACAATTCCACTGTGTCAGAAACCACCACGATCCGTCTTGATCGCGTCCTGGCTCAACTGCGCCTTTACGAACATCCTCTGCTGAATTTCTCCGCGCGCTCCAAGGGTAACGGCGTGGAGATCATCATTCAATTCAAAGACGCATCCGTTCCCGTGCACACGTATTATTTTGATCTGCATCCGCGCGACCTCGACCATCCGCAGTTCGAATGGAGCTTCCAGCGCCAGCTCTACGACGCGCTGCACGACTACTTCGTAGAAATGTTCATCCGCACGCCGCAGGACCGAGCCGCCCGCCGCCAGAAGGAATTGTGAATCTGCTTCGGCAAAGAATCGAGCAGGAAGTCCGCGAACGCGGCTCCATTCCCTTCTCGCGCTACATGGAGCTCTGCCTCTACGATCCCGAGCTTGGCTACTACTCGCGCAACGCGGAACAATTCGGCAAAGCCGGCGATTTCTACACATCAAGCGATGTCCACGCTGTCTTCGGCCGCCTCCTGGCCCGCCAGTTTGACGAAATGTGGCGCTGTCTCGGCTCACCGAAGCGCATCGACCTGGTCGAACTCGGCCCCGGACGGGGCTTGTTCGCGCAAGACGTGCTCGACTGGTCGGAGAAGAAGTTCCCGGATTTCTACCGCGCTCTGCGCTATGTCCTCGTCGAGAGCTCACCGGCCTTGCGCGAACGAATGAAGCAGACTCTGGGTCCTCACCTTGAATCCGGAAAGGCCGAACTCACTGCACTCTATCCGCGGAACGGAGTCTCGAGCGCCAACACCATCGTCTTCGCCAACGAATTCTTCGACGCCCTGCCGGTCGAAATCCTAAGCACGAAGGGCTCCCTGCGCATCGAGGCGTGCGACGGCCGCCTCACGGAAGCTTGGGCAAAGCCTTCGCCCGAAGAAATCGAATTCCTTGACCGTTACTCAGTCCATCCCGAGCCCAACCAACGCGTCGAAGCTGCTCTCGCTGCACAACAATTCATGGAGCGTATCGCCACCAGCATCCAGCGCGGATTCTTCCTCGCCATCGACTATGGCTACACCCGTGAAGAGCAGCTCGCCGGCCGCCATCGCGGGACGGTGAAAGCCCTTCGCCAGCATTCAATCAGCGCGAATCCCTACGAAGCCCCCGGCGAGCAGGACATCACCGCCGACGTGAACTTCACCGCACTCGCTGCCGCCACCGAGAAAAAAGGTATGCAGGCAAGGAAGCTCGTCACGCAATCCCAATTCCTGATGGGCATCGGAGAGACGAACCAGTTTGCCGACTCCTTTGAGGGATGCCGCCTGCCGCAGGAACGCGCGAAAGTCGCGCTGCAACTCAAGCATCTGGTAACACCCGCCGGGATGGGCGAGAGCTTTCACGTGCTTCTAGCCAGCAAGGGAGTCGAGCAGGAAAGAATCGAGTCTTTATCGGGCCTGAACTTTGGCCATAGGCAAATCGCGCGTTGAACGTCGCACGGTTACCGCTTGACCTCGGCGAGAGTCGCCTTCCCGTCCGACGCCGACGAGCCGGACTTTGTTTCCGCTGCCGCGACCTCGGGATACTCGTACACCCCGCGCCCCGACTTGCGCCCCAATCGACCTGCCTTCACGTACTGCACCAGCAGCGGCGCTGGACGGTATTTCTCTCCCAGCGATTTGTGCAGATACTCCAGAATATTCAGCCGCGTATCCAGTCCCACCAGATCGACCATCTCGAACGGCCCCATGGGATGGTTGAGCCCCAACTTCAGCGCCTTGTCGATGTCTGCTGCCGAGGCAAGCCCCTCCTGCAGCATATAGAACGCCTCATTGCCGATCATCGCGTTGATGCGGCTGGTGATGAAGCCTGGCGCTTCCTTGATCACCACCACTTCCTTCCCCATTCGTCTGCCCACGGCAACGGCGGTGGCGAGCGTGTCCTCGTCCGTCTCGAGAGCCCGCACCACTTCAAGCAGTTTCATCTTGTGCACGGGATTGAAGAAGTGCATGCCCACGCACTTCTTCGCGCGATAGGTGACGCTGGCAATTTCCGTGATACTCAGAGAAGACGTGTTGGACGCCAGAATCGTCGTCGGACGGCAGATCTTGTCGAGCAGAGTGAAAATCTCAATCTTCGACTCCATCTCTTCCGGAACAGCTTCAATCACTAAATCAGCCTCGCGCGCGGCATCTTCTACCGAGCCCGCATATTCCAGCCGCTGGAAGGCGGCATCGGCATCGGGGACCGCGACCTTTCCCAATTCAACCGCCTGGTCGAGATTCGCCCGGATTTCGCCTTCAGCTCGCCGCAACGCCGTGGGCAGCAGGTCTTCCAGAATGGTGCGGTAGCCGCCAACCGCCGCGGCCTGGGCGATGCCACGGCCCATAATGCCCGCGCCAATCACCGTGACGGTTTTCACTGGCGCCACTAGGGGCCGACCTTTTCGAGATCCGCAATCGCGGCATTGATGGCGCCGCCGGTCGAACGCAGAACCTCCGCCAGGCGCAGGCGTTCCTCGGTGCTCATGTTGGGAATGTAAATACAGATGCGACGCAGTGTGGCCGTTATGTCTTCCACGTAATTCATCGCACGGATCAGTTCACCAGTTACGGGCATGAGTGCTCCTGTTGAATCTGTCAGCTTTTTCGGCCGACTCCGACGGATGCTCGTCCGTTCCACTGTCGACAAAAATATCGCGCTGACCTAACTATTCTGGACGTCTCCGCGAATTTAGTAAAGGCAGGCAGCTTCGGTCGGCTTCGCCCGTTGCACCTTGCCACTGTTCGCAAGCCCTTTCCACCCGGGTTTATTAACAATGGCGTAACGGGAACGGCATATAATCTGTATTGATTCTTTTAATGGGCCCTCCAAGCTCACCGCGAATCTAACGCAATATGGTAGATAAGCCCTTAAAACGCTATATTTTCGCGAGCGACTTCGATCAGACACTCACTTTCAACGATTCCGGCTACGTGCTCGCTGAATTGGTCGGCATTCCTACGGCGGAGTTCGAGCGGAAAGCCAAAGGCATGGCCAAGATCAACCTGGTGCAGCAGGGAGCGGAGCTCGCCTACCTCCTGCTCCACGACCCGGAGTTCAAAGCCAAAGTGCGGAAAGAGCACCTCTACGAAGTAGGCAAACGCATCCGGCTCAAAGGCGATATCAAGCTTCTTTACCAGATTCTCGAAAGGGGCGTGGACGGATACGCCTTCGATTTCTACGTTCTATCGGCCGCTCCCGTCGAGGTGATTCACTCGGCTCTAGAAGGGATCGTTCCCCAGGATCATATTTACGGCACTGAGTTTCGCTACAAGCCTTCCGGCGAGATCGACTCCATCGTTCGCGCCACCGCAGGCTACGGCAAGGTCGCGGTCCTCAACCAGTTGCTGGCCGAGCACGTCACCGGCCCCGATCACGTAATCTACTCGGGAGATGGCAGCTCCGATATTCACGTGATGTTGCAGCTCAACGCACGCGACGGCCTCACCATCGCGGTTTCGGAGTCGCCACACGTTTCGCAAATCGCGAAGCGGACGGTGCTGAGCACGAGCGCTCTGGCGGTGTTGGCGCCGATCCTCGAAGAAGTTGCTGGATGGGAACGTTCGCTCATTCGCAGCTTCTTCGAAGCCAACGGCATGCTCATTCAGGAGTGGGAGCGCGTTCGCACCGACTGGCTGACGGTGCGTCCCGCTATCCCGGAGGATTCAGAGGCAGTAAGCGTGACCTAATGCTTTTCGCGCTTTCGTCGCACCGCGGAGCGGGGCAAGAATGCAGCCTACGGCGTGAGTCGTGGGTAGAAGGTGGAGCGGGAGCCAGCCCCGCGGGCGCGCAAGACCAGCCCTGACACAGAATCCGTTAAGACGGCAACATGCTGCGCGATAAAAGCCTGATTCCGCTCTCTCACCAACATCAGCGCGCATTAGCTCTATGCGTGCGCATCGATCGCGCCCAGCCCATCCCTGTCCCGGATCTGCAAGCTTGGCAGGCGGAGATCGATCAGCTCTTCGAACAGGAAATCGAGATCCATTTCTGTGCCGAAGAACGAGTGCTATTTCCGGCGGCCCGCCAGTTCCCCGAACTGCTCCCGCTCGTGGAAGAACTAATCGCCGATCATGCCTCGCTGCGTGAATCCTTCTCGCAATCAAAGGCCCGCGGCATGTCCGGGGAAGGTTTGCCTTCTTTTGCGCAACGATTCTCCGCTCACATCCGCAAAGAAGAACGCCAACTCTTCGAGCGACTGCAGCGGTTGATGAATGCAACAGATCTCGCAGCTCTTGGAATGCACCTGGAAGAAGCGCTCAAAGACGCCACACAGTCCTGCATCCTGACGAACCAGGCGACTCAGCTGCGGCCAACAAAATAGCCCGCTCTTTATTTCATACGCTTACAACCCGTGGCGCGTTCTGAATTGTATTGCCGCTTCGCGTCCCATGTAGCGTTCGAGTACGGCAGGTGCGGTTTTTCTCAGATCGACCACCACGAGTCCGTCGAGCACGTTAGAGAACTTGCGGTCCACATTGAAGCCCAGCAGTTTGCCGCCGATCTTCGCATATTGCCGGAGCAAGATGGGCAATCCTTTGCCGTCAGTTTCCACATCTGTGATCGGCTGCGAGAGTTCTTCCAGATCGCGCAGAGCGTGGCACATGGCGCGGCAATCCCACGGCCGCAACCCCGCCGGACGATACGGCCGGCGCGGTTCGATCAGCCCCGCCAACTCGTCTTCCTGCAGGCGCGCTTCGAAGAAGCGATAGATCATCTCGCGCGAGGCTTTGCTGTAATCGTTGCTAATGCTTACCGCGCCAAACAACACCGGAGTTTCCGCATGGGTCGCCAGCAAACGCGCGATTCCCTTCCACAACAGAAGCAGCGGAGCGTACTGGCGCTGGTATTCCGGCCTTACGAAGGAACGTCCCAGTTCGAGCGCCGGACCGATCTTCTCGAATAGGCGCGCATCGTAACGGAACAGCGTGCTGGTATAGAGCCCGTCCACTCCCCGCTCCGCCAGGATCTCAGCCGTATCGCCGGCGCGGTAAGCACCTACCAGTTCTCGCTTGCCCTTGTGCCACAACAACACATGCCAGTAATAGCTATCGAAACGGTCGAGGTCACGAGCTTTACCTGTGCCTTCGCCCGCCAGGCGAAACGTCACTTCACGCAAGCGTCCCAACTCCCGCAACATTCGTGGTGTCTCGTTCGCCTTCGCCAGATAGACCGCCAGGTCGCCGCTGCCCGCTAAGCAGCGCGCGTCGGCAAGCCCGCTCAATTCCGCCGCCAGCAATTCCGCCGGTTCCGCAGGAGCAACCGGCTCCTGCACTTTCTCTGAAATTCTCGAACGCACCGCCACGGGCCAGGACTTCTCCGGCCGGCTCCGCCGCGCCAGCAGGTAGGTGCGCCAGCGCAAATACTCAATGGCTTCTACATCATTCGCGATGTCAGCGATGGAATTACCGGGAATCTCGGTGCCCACGCGCACTTCCACCGTTCGTCCCGCTTGATGCAGGAATTCCTTCATCAAGAAGGCGGTTCGCAGCCGGGGATGAATCATCCCGAAGAGATGAAAACTCACGCTGTTTCGGCCACAAAAATAAACCGGCAGTGCAGCCGCTCCCGTGCGCCGGATCAGCCGCGCCGCCGTGTCGCTCCACGCCGGGTCGACGATTTGCGCCTGGGGAAATTGCCAATGCGAGACCTCGCCGGCAGGAAAGATGACGAGCATCCCGCCTTCCTGCAGCCACCCGAGCGCCTCGCGGACCGCGCGCCGATTGACGTCAATGCTGTGAGGGTTAGCCGCCCGATTAGTCTGGAACGGATCCACGAATATGCAATGCCGCGCCAGCTCAGGCACATCGCGCAGCAGGTCATTGCTCATCACCTTCACGTCTGGACGCGCCCGCATCAATAGGACAACGAGCGCAGCTCCATCCAGCATTCCGAACGGATGGTTGGCCACGACCACGACCGGGCCGCTGAGTGGAATTCGCGCCGTATCCGCCGCATCTACGCGCAGTCTTACCCGCATCTCCGCCAGCAGGTTCTCAAGCCCGAAACCCTCGGGAGACTTCTGTACCCGGCGGTATAGCTCCCGCGCTTTTTCGACCGGAACAAACTGTTCTGTCAAAACCGGTGTGCCAGGAAATCCGGCAACCTGCGACAACACTTCCGCCGGCGTATCTTTCCCGTGCGAATGGTGGGATGGCATGTTAGAGGAATAACGCAGGCACTTTGCGGCCGAATGAAGAAGAGATTAAAAGCTAATGAAATTGCGATCGATGGGAAACTAGAAGGTAACCAAGTAACAAAGCAGTGGTGAGTATCCAGTGGTCAGTCGTTCGCAATGCAAACGATGGTTCGTCTTACCTTCGACAGTGGCCACTGATTACCGGCCATGGACCGCCTCTTTCTTCAGGTTTCCAGCCGGAAGCGCGTTTCCGCGAGCCCGTAGAGTCTGCGCCAGACCAGCCGATTGACCGTCACCACGGTGGCCGCCATCATGATGGTCGCAGCCAGCAGCAGGTGGAAATCGCCGCGGTCGGTGGCCAGGCTGATGGTCGCGCCCAATCCTGTTGTTGTGTAAGTCTGCCCTTTGAAATGAAAATACTCGGCCACGATGCTGGCATTCCACGCTCCGCCAGAGGCCGTCACCAGTCCTGTCACGAGATAAGGGAAAATCCCCGGCAGGATTAGCTTCTTCCAGCGCGCGACGCCGGTCAACCGAAAGACAGAACAGCATTCCTTCAGATCGGTAGGGATCGCCATCGCGCCCGCGATCACGTTGAATAACACATACCACTGCGTACCGAGCAGCAATACCACAATCGACGCCAGCCCCAGTCCTCCTCCCAAGCGAATGAGCACCAGCAGAATCACGGGCAGCAACGCCGTCGCCGGCACCGAAGCTGCAATCTGCGCCAGCGGTTGCGCGATGCGGGCCAGTCGAGGATTGAGGCCGATCGCCACTCCGGCCGGAATCGTCCACAGAGCGCCGAGCAGCAAGGCAAGATTCACGCGCAAAAAAGTCGCACCTAGGCCGCGGGCTGTCTCATGCAATTCCGCCTTCTGCAGTCCGCCGAGAATGATTGCGACGCGAACCACGCCGTAGCCAATGCTAATCAGTGCCAACACCGCCAGGGCGCGCACCAGCCAATCCCGCCATGGAACCGCCCGAGCCGCGGGACTTTCTTCCGTGTGCTTCCGGGCAAAATACAGAAGCAGACGCTCTCCCAACGGCCGCAGCGTTTTCTGCCGAATCCTGGCCAGACCGTCGGAATGCTCCACCAGGTTGAGCACCCACGATCGCGGCGCCTCGGTGCTTTCCACCTGCTCAACTTTGAACTTCTCCGCCCACGCAATCACCGGCCGCCACACGAACTGATCTAGCAGCACAATCAGCAGAACCATCGTGGCAATGCCCCAGAAGATCGAAACCGTGTCGCCCGCGCTGGCCGCAGTCTGCAGATAGGAACCCAGTCCGGGCAGACGAAAATCGCGCTGTCCCAGCACGAACATTTCACACACCATCAGGGCGAACCATCCTCCCGCCACCGACATCATCGAGTTCCACACCAAACCGATGGCCGAAGAAGGCAACTCCATTTGCGTGAAGCGCTGCCACGAGCTAAAACGGTAGATCGTTGCGGCTTCCCGCATCTCGTTCGGAATGCCCTTCAGCGAGCCGTAAAAGCTGAACGTCATGTTCCATACCTGGCTGGTGAAGATGAGAAGGATGGTCCCCATCTCCACGCCGAGTTGCCGGCTGGGGAAAAGCGCCACCATGGCCAGCATCACGGGGGGAAGAAAGCTGAGCACAGGGATCGACTGCAGCACGTCCAGCAGCGGAATCATAAAGCGCTCGGCGCGCGCGTTATAGGCCGCCACATAGCCGTACACCAGCGCGAATCCCAGGCTCAAGCCGTAAGCGATGGTGATGCGCAACAGCGAATACCCCGCATAGGCCGGCAGCGCCCGCACGCTGCGCGAAATCTCGACCGTTGGCGTGAAGGGGCCAAACCAGGAGTGGCCCACGCTCGCCACTCCATAAAAGATCGCAATCCCTGCGGCGAACATGATGACATCGGGCAGGCGCGAAACTTCGATGCTCGGCAGTTGCGACCACAGGCGATACGCCGAGAATCCTCGCAGAGTAATGCTTTTCTTCATGCCACGGTTTATCCCCTCAGTTTGTCATCCTGGGCAAGCGTTGTTGCGCGGCGAAGGATCTCGAACCCTCGGTCAGGCCTTCGGCGTGGGTGTTGAATTCCGGTCTTCTATTGGTACTGGGTGTCGCACTGGCGTCGGCTCCACGGGCGTCGCTTCTACGGCTGCTGCTTCGTTTGGTGCGGCCTCGTTTTGCGCTGCCTCGGTTTGAACCAGCCGGCCGCTTTCACGGTCATAGTCGAAAATCTCAGCGTAGCGGCCCCAGTTCATGGCGGTGTCGAACTGCCGCTGCACTTCATCGTCGGAGAAGTGATCGTCGAGAATATCGCGAAAGAATTCGTCGGCGATGGAGTGGTCCGACTTCCGCTTCAGAATACTGTCGATCTGCTTCAGGATGGTGACGTGCTCGAGCGCCGCCTGCCGGAACAACACTTTGCGCGTCTGAATGTCGGCATCGGCGAACTCCGATCCTTGCCTCGAGAGTTGCACATCACCCTCCTTCAACCAGGCGAATCCCAGCAACTGGCAGCTCTCGAGGATGGGCAACAGGTCCTCGACGTCCATCACCAGTTCTTCGCTGAGGCGAAAGAGGTCTTCGCGGCCGCCGCGATCGTGCAGCAGTTCGACCAGGCCGGCGATTCCGCCCACGCGGGCGTGCGGCAGTATCTGGTATTTGCTCGTCCGCACCGGCGCCCGCCCCTTCTTCAAGCCTCCAGGCGGCACCACGATTTCCCCCGTACTCTCCGGATCGGGCAGCGCATGTTCGACGTCCGGTTCGGTCATCACTTTGTAGATGTAGTCCACCAGTTCCACAAAACGCTCAGACTTGCGGTCGCGGGGATGCGAAAGACGCACATTGAAATCCGAGCGGATGCGCGCCGGGTTTCTGCCCAGCACCACGATGCGGTCCGCCAGGATCACCGCTTCCTCGATGTTATGCGTGACGATGAACATGGCGCTGGTAGGCATCTTCTTACTGAGCCAGAGCTCCAGCAGTTCGCCGCGCAGGTTTTCCGCCGTGAGTACGTCGAGCGCGGAGAACGGCTCGTCCATAAAGAGCACTTCCGGTTCCACGACCAGCGCGCGAGCAAAGCCTACGCGCTGCTTCATGCCGCCGGAAAGTTCCTTGGGATACGCCGTCTCGAAACCGTCGAGACCCACCGTATCCAGCATGCGCAGCGCGCGTTTGCGCCGCTCCACGGCAGCCACGCCCCGCGCTTCGAGCGGGGCCTCGACATTCTCGAGCACTGTAAGCCAGGGAAACAGCGCGAAGCTCTGGAAGACGATTGCCACGTTGGGCGCTTGACCGTTCAGCGGCTTGCCGTGCCAGAACAGCGCCCCCGACGAAGGTTGCGCCAGACCGCTCAGAATGCGCAGCAGTGTGGACTTGCCGCAACCGGAGACCCCTAGCAGAACTATAATTTTCCCCGGCTCGATGTTGAAGTCCGTCAGCCCCACCACCTGAATGCGGGTCCCGTCGGGCTGGGGATACGACTTCTCAATCGCCCGCGCTTCGACAATGGGTCCGCTCGCCAAGAAAACTCTCCCTAACTTCTATACACGATCTGGGCCAAGCCGCAAAGTTTCCGCAGCCCTGTAACCCTCCATTCACAATGAGCCGGGCGCGGGCCGCCTCAAGCCGCGAAGTTTTCGTCGGCCAGGACGGGAAAGGACTGCGGCAGACGGTCCGTTAGTTCGGCGAGATGCGCAAGCTTGGCGGCCAATTCAGCCGTAAACTGCCCCGGAGCAAAACGCCACTTCCAATTCCCGCCCTCGAGGCTCGGCGTGTTCATGCGGGCCTCACTACCCAGGCCCAGCACATCCTGCAGCGGGATCAAGGCAAACTCGGCCGGCGAGGTCTGCACCGCCCGGATGAACGCCCAATGAATCCCATCGTCGCAGCGGCCGAGAAAGGCCTCCGCGCTGCGGCGCTCATGCTCGGTGGCTCCGGAGTGGAACCAACCCAACGTCGTATCATTGTCGTGCGTTCCCGTATAAATGACCTTGCCAGCAGAGCGATGTGGCAAATACATGCGCGCGCCCGCATCACCAAAGCCGAACTGCATCACGGCCATTCCTGGAATCTTCAGCCTCTCGCGCAACGCGTTCACTTCCGGCGTGATGTAGCCGAGATCTTCCGCGAAGAATGGCAAGCCGCCAAGAGCATCGCGCAGTTTGTGAAACAGGTCGTCTCGCGGACCATCCACCCAGCGGCCATGAATCGCGGTGGAATCGGCCGCCGGAATCTCCCAGAACTGGTCGAACCCGCGAAAATGATCGAGCCGGATGTAGTCGCAATGCTCGGTCGCCCAGCGCAACCGCTGCACCCACCACTCATAGCCTTGCGCCTTCATCACATCCCAGCGGTAAAGAGGATTGCCCCAGCGCTGTCCCGTCTTGCTGAAGGAATCAGGCGGCACGCCGGAGACCACTTCAGGCTCGAGATCCTCATTCAGCCGGAAGAGTTCGCGGTGCATCCACACGTCGGCGCTATCGTAGTTCACGAAGATGGCGACGTCGCCCACGATGCGAATCGAGCGCTCCGAGCAATACCGCCGCAACGCCTGCCACTGTTCGTAGAAGGCAAACTGCAAGGCGCTGCGGATCTTCAGGTCGATCGCTAGGTCCTCCCGCGCCCGCTCGAGTGCGCGCGGTTCACGATGGGCCAATTCCGCCGGCCATTCATTCCAACTTGCCAGCTTGTGCTTGGCGCGCAGCGCATCAAACAAAACGAAGTCGTGGAGCCACCACGCGTTCTCTGAGCAGAACTGCTCAAAGCGTTGCCGTGCGTCCCCCGAAGCTGAAGTAACAAACCTGCGCCCGGCCTCAAACAGCAGCGGCACCTTCGCGGCAAAGACCCGATCGTACTCCACCGCACCACAGTCGGAAGAGTCTGTCGAGGAAGTTGCGGAAGCAAGTCCGGAAAGCTTGGCCGCATCGATCCAACCGTGGCTGGCCAACCGTTCCAGACTAATCAGGAGCGGGTTGCCGGCAAATGCCGAGATGGAAGAGTAAGGCGAATTGCCATAACCCAGCGGCCCCAGCGGCAGAACCTGCCAGAGTCCCTGGCGGGCCGAGGCGAGAGAGTCGACGAATTGGTAAGCGGCCGGACCAAAATCACCGACGCCGCCGCGCGAAGGCAACGACGTGGGATGCAACAAAATGCCGGCGGCGCGCGGAAACGGCATGCAACTCGGTCAATACCTATATCCCTTAGATTTGCCTACACCTACCTGCATCCGATCCTCGAGACTTGTCGTCCTGAGCGAAGGGTCTTGCCTGCGCCGCGAAACTGGTCTAGATTCCGGCTTCGCTTTCTGCTCGGGTCAGCGCCTTTAATTCTTCCTGGTTGATCTTGATCTTGCCCGACTTCTCCATCTGATCGCGCACGTTGTTCACAAACAGCCCGAAAAGTTCCTGCCGCTGGCCCTGCAGCAATTGCTCTTGAATCTGGTCGCGCTTAGCGGCAAAGTCCGCGTCCGTAGGAGACTGCACTTCGAGTAATGAAAGCACAGCCCCGTTGCCTGCGCTCTCGATCGGTCCGCTGATGTCTCCCGGCTTCATGCTGAATGCAACCGAGGCCTGTCCGCTCATGGAGCCGATATCCGGAACCTGACCGTCGGGTAAGACGAAGTCGCTTGTCTTCAGCGTCGCGCCCAGCTCTTTTGCGGCTTTCTTCAGATCATGTTCGGTCTTGGCGCGGTCGGAAAGCTCCTGCGTCTTCTGCGTCAGGAGAGTGCTCGACCGCTCGTTCTCGAATTCCGCTTCCACTCGAGCGCGAATCTCCTCGAACGTGGGTGTCGACGGCGGCTGCACCGCCAGCAGTTGGAACACCGCGAAGCCCTGCGACGTCGAAGCCATCTCCGGCGGCGACTTTTCCGACGCTGTGAAGACTGCGTCCATGAGTTGCGGCACAGAGCCCAATCCCGGCACCAAATCCTTGCGGCTGAAGAAGTCTGAAGTAGCCACGGAGAGGCCCTTCGCCGCCGCGGCAGCCTCCAACCCCTGCGTCTTTGCCTGCTGCAGCAATTCTTCCGCCTGCTTTTGCGCGATCTCCTGCGTCTTCTGCTGTTTCAGGATGGGCTCGATCTCGTTTTTCACCTCGTCGAGCGTCTTCATGTGCGCATCCTGCTTGTCATCCACGCGGATAATGTGGAAGCCGTAACTGCTCTTCACCAGGTCGCTGATCTGCCCCTTGGGCAGCGAAAACGCAGCCTTCTCAAACTCCGGAACCGTCCGCCCCTTCCCGATAAATCCCAAAGATCCGCCCTCTTTGGCGCTGCCTGGATCTTCGGAGTACTTCTTGGCCAGGTCCTCAAATTTTGCTCCGGCCTTGAGTTGCTTGAGCAAATCCTCCGCGCGCCGCTGGGCCTCGGCCACGCCTTTCTCGTCCACTTTGCCATCGGGCCCGGCGAGCGGCGTCTTGATCAGAATGTGGCTGACCTTCACCTGCTCGGCCGAGCGATACTGATCGCGATGCTGATTGTAATAAGCCTGCAAGTCGTCGTGCGTGACCTGCACTCCGCTCTGAATTTTCCCCGTGTCCAGCACCAGGTACTTGATTTTGCGCTTCTCGGGAATGGAATTCGCGTAACTCTTCTGGTGGCTGTCGTAATAAGCCTTGAGTTCCTCCGTCGTCGGATGCAGCCCTTTCTTGATGTCGTCCTGGTTCAGGACGGCATACTCAAACTTCACCTTCGTATTCTCTTTGGTGAACTCCTGCCGGATGGCCGCATCGGTCACCGACGCGCTGCTGGTAATCAGCGCCTGCACCTTGCCGATCAGAATTTCCTTGCGCACGTTCTCTTCGAACGTCGCAGGCGTAAGGTTGTGCTGCTGCAGCAACCCTTGATACTCGGCCTCGCCGATGAAGGTTCCCCCCGGGAAGAAGACCGAGGCATAGTGGCCGTGCTGCAGTTCGTCCTTCACCTCTTCCGGAGTGGCCTTGAACCCCAGGTGCTGCGCTGTGCTCAGCAACGCCTCCCGGCCGATTAATTGATCGACCGCCCGCTGAGTATCCTGTTGGATCAGAAAAGGCAACAGCATGGACGCGTTCTTACCGTATTGCTGCGCCTGTTGTTCCGCCATCTCTCGCGCCGTCTCGCGAACTTGCTCCACGGTAATGTCCTGGCCACTGACCTTGGCAATAATTCCCCTGCCGGGCGTGCCCATCAGGTCACTGCCCAACCCCCCAGGGATCAGGGTGATCGCCATGGCCGCACAGATAATCAGCAGCAGCCCGCTAAGCACTATTTTCTTGAACGGTCCTTCAGTTTGCAGAAATCGAATCATCTTCTTTTCACTCCGGAAGTATGGCGCGGAATCACTCATTATAAACCAATCGACCGATGTTCAATCTCTCCATGGCGCGCAAATACCAAGAGGGCATGGAGAATGACAGGCGAGCCAGCGCGCCCTAGATCGACCTCGGTGTACCCATGGAGGAGATTTCTTGGACCACTCACTCGGACCGGACGAAGATTGTTTCGCGATGTTTTCGCGAACAGACGGTGTGTGTAGGATCGGGGTGGCGTTCTTGAAGCCACACCAGGAGATTCCGGTTAAACTGGGGCAATAGACCAATAACTCGGCGGGCCAGGCGTGACGACAAGCACTCTTCGAGGTGTCTCAAGGTTCATCCTCACGCTCATCCTCATACTGCCACTGGCCGGGTGCGGTTCAAGCGGTTCAAGCGGAACTGTGGTCTGCAATGCCAGTAGCGGCGGCAGTTGCATGAAACCGGGGATCATGACCCCGAAGTCCGTTGAGCGGTTGGAGATGACTCTTGCGCGTGTGGCTCGCGAACAGGTTCCGGATCAGGAAAGGCTTCGCCGTTGGAAAAAGCTTTTCAGCAGCACAGCGTCAGGTTGCGCGATTTGAAAGTCGAACCCTTCCTCCAGAGCCTTCACCTCGACCCGCGTCTTAGTCAACTCCTTCGCCGCCTTGGCCTTGAAACTTGAGAATTCGATACGAGGAGCCTCGGGTCTTGGGACGTGCCGTCACCCATGTTGTGACACCGACAAAACATTCCCGTCGGGATCCTTGAACCACGCCACCATGTCCCCAGTCGGCGCGGTCCAGATTCCAAGCTCGTCCTGCTCGAAAAACCCAAACCTCTCGAACCGCACGTCTTTGCCCTGCAGTCCCGTCACCACTTTCTTAATGTCGCTCACCTGCCATCCCAGAATTGTGAACGGAGCAGGGGTGAATTGTGCCTTCGCCACCCGCACCATGATTCCGTTGGCATCGAGCACGAGCGCAAATCCGTCATCCTTCACAAAACGCAGCCCCAACACGCCTTCATAAAAAGCTCTCGCCTTCTCCGTGTCTTTGGTAGGAACGAAAGCAACGATGTCGATAGAGCCTAGCATCCACTCCTCCTTCGAGAACATCTGTGCACGCTACTCTTCCGGCGGCACATCGAAATTCACCAGATTCCCCTGGAAGCCGCGGGTCTTCCACACCCCGTAGGCGATGCCGACGCCCATCCAGATCGAACCCACAATCAACGCCAGATTCGACAGATGAATCCAGATGAACAGGCAAATAAAGAAACCAAACAGTGGCGGAATCAATTGCCCCAGAGTACGATCCGCACCCCGGATGTAATAGTGAGTCAGCGACGCCAGATTAACCCCCATAAATGCGATCAGCGCGCCGAAGTTCAGCAGCTCCGCCCCATTGTCGTAGCTGATCAGGAAGGCTCCAATCAGCGCAATCACTCCCACGAACACCACGTTGTTGGCGGGAATCCGCGTCCTCGGATGGATCGCTCCAAAGAACTTCTTAGGAATCGCATTGCTGCGTCCCATGCCATAGAGCAAACGCGCCGCACCCAGTTGCGACCCCATACCGGAGCCGACGGTCGCAATCAGCAGCGTGATGCTGATCGCCTTCGTCATGAGAACACCGCCTGCAATTCCGGCGACGTGGCTGAATACGTTCTCATCTCCAAATTGCGAGAAGACACCGAAGTCTTTACCGAAATGCTGGAGGCTCAGTAACTGCGCGCCGTAGACCTCGGCCGCAGCCAGAAATCCCGTGATTACACAGACCAGCACGGTAGCCAGAAAAATGTTGCGCTTGGGATTCTCCACTTCTTCCGACAGCGTCGAGATGCCATCGAATCCAATATAGGTGAGCACGGCCACCGACGTGCCGTGGAACACCCGGTTGATCGTGAATGTTTCCGGGTTGTAGAACGGACGCAGAAAATACGCCTCTGGATACTGAGGCAGATGAAAGATGTAGCGGATGGTGTACCAGAAGAACGCCACGATGACGGCGCCCATAATCGCGCACAGAGTCTTATTGATGCGGGCGGAAGTCTGCACCCCGCGCAGGTTCAGCGCCGTGAACAAGCCGGCGAAAAACAGCGGCCATAGCAGGCCGGGATAAGGAATCTGATACCGCGTTCCACCCAGCAGATCGGCCATCGCCTTGGCCGACCAGATGGTGCAGATCAGCGGATTGAGGATGTAATCCATGGTCATGCTCCACCCGGTGACGTAGCCGAGCGAGGGATGCAGCTCCCGCCCCACATAGGTATAGGCCGAACCGGCGCTCGGATACACCCGCGCCATTCGCCCATAGCTCATCGCCGTGAAAACCATGGCAACCATAGCGATCAGGATGGAGGTGACCACGTGCCCCTGGCCAGCGTTGCTGAAAACTCCGTAAGCCGGCATGGGTGCCGTGGGCTGAATGACGATGATCCCGTAAAGGATGAGATCCCCGAGCGTGAGTGTGCGCCGCAAGCGTGGCGCGGACACGGAGACAGTCGAAGTAGTTTCCATGAGTCCGCCTATTGGATTATGGAGGACTCAAAATGTCAATATTAAAACGATTCCGTAAGAACATCGCAGCGGAATTCACTTGGCAGCGTAGTCGAACCAATAACCGCGCTGCTCGTTGCCTGACATATGCCGCGTGTTGTATTCGAGAAGATAGTTCACGTGCGCGTCGTCCAGCGGGAACGAAGTGCCCGGCGGATACGGATAGTCGCCCATCCTGAGGAATGGCAGAGGCGCTACGAAGTTGCCTTCCGCGGCGTAGAAATCCATGTCTTTCTCATAGCCATAGGCCGCGAAGAAATAGTCGCGCACCCTGCCCGGGGACGGCGCAGGCAATTGCGACGGATCAAAGTCGAGGCGTACCTCGTCGCCCGAGCCGAATACGACAAGCTGATCGTCCTTCGCGGTCAGCAGCGGCAACACATCACCATAGCGCGTGTAGGTTCCCGCGGGACGCGTGTACGGCCCGGTTGCACTCACCTTTTCGTAGAGATACTGCACATTCCCCGGCGGCGTGCCTTCGATCTTCAGCGGGAATCCGTGGAAGCCAAGATCGGCGCGAACGAGCGGAATCGACATCAGTCGCACACTGCGGGCGTCGTCTTTAGAATCTTGCGGCGCCCGGTTCACTAGAATGCTATCCCAATAAATCTGCAGATTGGTGGTGACGCGAATCTTCTGCGTTCCCCTTGGCAGTTTGCCCGTGAGATCGGCAGTCATGGTGCGCGGCCCGCCAGCCGGGAAGCCCATGTCCTCGATCACGCGCACCCACTTGCCGTTCTCACCGAGCGCTTCCACATAAGGAGAGATCGCCTGCACGCCGGCCTGCGACGCCGCGTACATGCTGTTCGCCGAAAAATATTCGACCTCGCCATGCAGCAGCAGCCACAGCGGGCCGCCGCGGTAAGCCTCGCCCAGATCGAGCACCAGGCTATGCGGCTTGGCGAAGCCCTGGAACTGCGTCAACCCAAAATCGCCAAAGTAGCGATGCGCCAGCAGATCGGGCAGCACATTGTGGCCGTGCTCATCCCAGGCGCCCGCGGGCGGACGCGCGTCGCGGCTCACCACCACCTTGAACTCTGGGTACGGCGGGTTCGACGCGAAATACTCATTCGGATAGACCTCGAGATCGGCCGGATGATCGATCGCCAGCACGCGCACCTGATCGAGATAGACGGCCTCCTCCAGCGGCTCCATAAAGCGGAAGCTGAGCTTGCCATCTTTCTCGCGAACGGCGTCGCGATCGATCTTGATGTATTCGACCGGACGCGGAATATCCCGCTGGCCGGGCCCAACCCAGTGGCCGACCACTCCCGCACCCAGCATGTCGGCGACCAGTTCGTAGCGCTCGCCATTCCAGACAAACAGCGTAGGGCAGGAACTGCCGCGGCGGTCGATCTCGGTGAAGTTCTGCTGCCGGTCACCTGCAACATTTATTTCATCTTGCAAGACGCCGGTGGGCCACAGCATGCGAACGATGTCAGCCTCTTTCGCATCGCCGAGTCCAACCACGATGTCGGTGGAGTTCTGCCCCAGGTATCCCGACGATCCGGCGATCTCAAACTTTTGCCGGTTTCCGCCCGCGAACACCTCGACTTTGGCGCCGATGGCGCTCTTGTTGTCGGCCAATCCCTTCAGCGACAGGCGCAGCCAGTGATTCTGATTGCCGCCTTCGTTGCGCAGCAGCACGGCAGAACCATGATTCTGGGTGATCAGCAGGTCAGTCGCGCCGTCGCCATCGTAATCGCCGGTAATGATGGCGCGCGGCTCTTTGAGTTGAATCTTGTCGAGACCAACGTCGGCGGTGACGTCCTTGAAGCCGTCTGCCCCGAGATTGCGGAACAGCCGCACCTCACCCTTGCCCTCTTTGGTTTCGCCGACGGCGACCAGATCGACCCAGCCATCGTTGTCGTAGTCGATGGCGGCAACGCCGAATGCCTGAACCCAGTTGGTTTCTGGCAGCGGAACACGGTCGAAGCTCTTGCCACGGTTGTTGCGCCACAGCGTGATGCCCGGCGCTCCCCTGTGTGTGAAAGCCAAGTCCATCCAGCCGTCGTGATCGAAATCAAGAACGGCGACGCCCACGGTTTGAGCAGGCATTGGCGCAGACCAAGGCTTTCGCGCTAGAAACTTGCCTTCGCGCGGGTTCTGATAGATGGTAGGTCCGGCGTCGGTTACCACGAGGTCAACCGCGCGGTCGTTGTTATAGTCCGTGCCGATGGCCCCCATTGCGCGGTTGGAGGGACCGCGATCTCCCACGCCAACCGATTCCGTGACCTCCGTAAATGAACCGTTGCCGTTGTTGCGCCACATCACTCCGTTTCCCATGAAGCCGCTGGATTCTTGGGCCGCATAGCGCGTGGCATAGAGATCCAGATCACCATCGTGATCGTAATCGACGAAGGTAAGACCGAGGTTGGCGTCGGAGCTCTTAACCCCGGCGGCCGCCGCTACGTCTTTGAAGGTGCCGTTCTTTTCGTTGTGCAGCAGCATGATCCGACCGTCGAAACTGACAGCCAGATCGGAGGCGCCGTCGTTGTCGTAGTCCCCCGCCGTACACCCAATTCCATGTAAGCCCGGATCAAGACCGGCCTTCTTGGTGACGTCTTCAAACTTGCCATTGCCCAAGTTGTGATAGAGACCCAAGCCGCCTTGCGGTCCGCCATCCGTCACAAACAGGTCCGGCCGACCGGCCCCGTCGTAATCGAAGAAGCACGCACCCGGGCCGACAGATTCAATCCAATCCTTGGGATCGGGCTCCCGACCGCTGAGGGGTGCCTCGAGAGCAACACCGCTGAGTCCGGCGCGCGCCGTCACATCCACAAAGCGCACCTGGATCGGCGCGGGCGCTTTCAACCCTGTCGAAGGTGACTCGACTGCTCGTGAGTACTGTCCCTGCTCGCCGTAGGCCAGGCTCATGGGCGCGCCGATTTTGTTCTGTGTGATGTATTGGAATTTCTTCAGATGCTCGCGGGCGTGGTCGAGATCGGCGGACTGCTGATAGGCGCGCGACAGTCCAAACTCCGCGGAGGCGTGCCGCGGATTGAGTTGCAGCGCGTGCTGAAAGGCCTCGATAGCCGGCGGAAATTGTTTGGCTTGCACATGGGCGGTACCCAGGAAATACCATGTGTCGGCGTCGTTCGCATCGAGCTCGACCACGTGATGAAAGGCGTCAATCGCGTCCTGAGCGTCTCCGGCATTCTTCGCGAGCAGACCGAGGTTGTACCACGCGTATGGATCTTTGGGATCCTGCTTGACCGCGTTTTCGAGCGCGGCCCGGGCTTCGTCGATCTTCTGCAGGTTCAGGAAGGCGATGCCTTCATTCAGGCGCGCAATCGTGAGCTTAGGATCGAGCTCGGACGCCTGCTCGAAGGCCTTGAGTCCTTTTTCGAAAAGCTGCTGGTTCATGTAGGCGGCGCCGAGATTGTTCAGGCGCGAAGCCTCCGCTGGATTCGCTTTCGGCTGGGTTTGAGGTGGGGTTCGAAACAGGCCAAATGCGGCCAGGACTATGCCAACGAGAGCAACTGAAATTCGGGGAATCATCTGATCCAAAGATTTAACCACAGAGGGCACAGGGAACACAGGGTAAATCGCTGGGCGCGGGCTTCGTGTCACCTCGCTGACTGCGATGGAGGCCCATATAGGCATGCGGCCACAATGCCCTTGCCTTCCTCGATCGTAGCGGTTTGTCCAGCATTCATGTTCGAGAACTTATTCACCTGGCCGCTGGCGATTGGGTCTCAACGGTGTCGGCTTTCGCTTGCGTGCCCAGGCCGAAGGTGAGCACCCGTTCGCTCTGCAGTGCGCGGGAGGGAATCGTGCAAACATCCGATTCGAGATCAAGGGGCTGTAGCGTTCGGTGGGATCCTCCACGCACCGCATTCCTTTTCGAGCGCGGCGGCGGCGAAGAGTACCTGCTCTTCCTCCCATGGCCGCCCGACGATCTGCACGCCGATTGGAAGGCCTTCAGACGAACGGCCAACGGGAACCACCGCGGCAGGATTGCCCAACAGGTTGAAGAATTCCGTATAGCTCCAAGCGTCGAGATAGTGGACTGTTTTGCCTTCAACCTGCCAACGGCGCTCCCCGTGCCGGAAAGCTGGGATCGCCGCCGCCGGGCACAACAGGATGGGATATTGCTGCATCTGCGCGAAGAACCGCGGGCGGAGCAGATCACGCTGGATCCAGGCATCGAGCAGAGTCGGTCCAGTGTGGGCCGGCTCGGACCATTCTAGAAACTGCTTGAGGATCGGACTAAGATCCGCGTCTGCTCCTTTGAACATCGGACGTAGCAACATTCCGCTGGCAACCACGAAAAATTTGTGCCACAGTTGCCGCGCTTCTTCGAGTCCTTCCGGCTGGAAGGGATCGACTTGAAATCCCGCGCCGCGCAACCCTTCCACCGCAGTGCGTACGGCAGCGCGGGTTTCCGGCGTGACCGGCGTTCGGCCATCGTCTTCGAAATAACCGATCTTTAGTCTCTTGATTTCCAGTTTCTTAACTTCATCGTTACCCGGCCAGCGCACCGGCACCGGCGCTGCACAAGGGTCGCCAATGTCTGGACCTTGCATCACTTCGAACAGAACTTTCAAGTCGGCAACGGTACGCGCCATCGGTCCGACGACGCCGATGAGCGCAAACGGCCCCGCGGACACGGGATAGTGCCCGGTCGCGGGAATTCTTCCCGGCGTTGGCTTGAGACCGCAGATGCCGCTGAAGTGCGCGGGCACGCGAATGGAACCTCCTCCGTCGCTGCCCACCCCAACCGCGGACATGCCCGCGGCAATCGCCGCCGCTTCCCCGCCGCTCGAGCCGCCGGGCGTGCGCTCCACATCCCATGGGTTATTGGTGCGGCCATAGAGCAGGTTGTCGGTTTCCCAAGCCATCAGAAGTTCGGGAGTATTGGTCATACCCAGCACGATCGCTCCCGCATTCTTCAGCCGCGCCACCAGCGGGGCATCTTGCGTTGCCACAAGTCCAGCGCGCAGCCGGGTTCCGGCTTCGCAACGCATTCCCGCTACTTCCAATGAGCTCTTGAGGCTCAACGGAACACCGTGCAGGGGGCCGAGCGTCTTTTCCTGCATGACAGCGATCTCTGCATCCCGAGCGGCGCGGCGCGCCCGCTCCGCGTCCACCTGCACAAATGCATTTAACTTCGGATTCAGTCTTTCGATCTGGGCCAAATGGGCTTCTACAAGTTCGACCGGGGAGATTCTTTTCTTCCGTATTTGCTCGGCCATGGAAACGGCAGGCAGGAAGGTTAACTCGTTCATGAAGTCCCTCGCCCGGCCCGATCGAGCATTCGCTTCTCATCCTGGGTGAGGGGGCGGTATTCACCCTTCGGGAGGTCGCCCAACTGCAGCGGTCCGATGGCCACGCGCACCAACCGTAAGACCTCGACATGCATAGCCTCCATCATGCGCCGGATCTGGCGGTTCTTGCCCTCATTGAGAACCAGTTCGAGCCAGCAGTTTTTTTGCCCCGCACGCAAACGGTGAGCAAGTTTGGCTCGCAGCACCTCCCCGTCTTTCGCTTCCACTCCCCGAACCAACGACTGAATAAACTTTTCGTCTGCGACCGTGCCAACGTGTACGTGGTACGTCTTGTCCAAATGCGTTTCGGGCCGAGCGATGCGCGCGCCCCATTCGGAGTCGTTCGTCAGCAGCAGCAAACCCTCGCTGGCCTTGTCCAGACGACCGACCGGGGCTACCCATGGCGGATTTTCTTCCTGGGCAAATGTTCTTCCCGTAGAACAGGCGTTCAACACTGCATACACTGTCTCCCGGCCCTTTTCATCCGATGCCGTCGTCACCACGCCGCGAGGCTTGTTCATCATGAAGTAGATCTTGCCTTGGGGCTCTACCGGTTTCCCGTCGACCGCAATGCGATCATGCTTTCCGGAAACGGGTGTCTCCGGATCGAGTCGGATCTTTCCCTTCAGACTCACCCGACCGGCGCGAATCAATTTTGTCGCGCGCGACCGCGAACAGTAGCCGAGCTTCGACAAGGCGCGCGCCAGGCCGATGCTTCGGGTTGCGTTGTTCTCCCTCACCCGTTCATGCTAACCGAGAATTCGCATTCGGGCCCCGGGCTGTGAACGCCAGCCTTTGCGCCACGAACCACCGACTCAGCCTTCCGGGCATAAGACCGCCAAAACTCGCTCCCTAACAGTCGCGGGGATCTCAAAGCTGTTCCTGTCAGTGCTGAGTGATGCTCAATCCATGAGCACTCCCTTGGGTCGGTGGTTGAAACTGAGCTTTGCCCGCAATGCATTGACTCGCCACAGTTTGGCCCTCTACTATGGTCGCTCACAGAGCGGCCACTTTATTGATCGGCCAAACCATCTCGCACTACCGCATCGTCGAGAAGCTCGGGGGCGGCGGAATGGGTGTGGTTTACAAAGCCGAAGACCTAAAGCTCGGACGCTTTGTTGCCCTCAAGTTCCTGCCAGAAGACGTAGCCAAAGACCCGCAAGCACTCGCCCGTTTTCAGCGCGAAGCCAAAGCTGCCTCTGCACTGAACCACCCCAACATTTGCACCATCTACGAAATTGATGAGCAGCACGGCGAAGCCTTCATCGCCATGGAGTTTCTGGATGGCTTGACGCTAAAGCATCGCATCGGCGGGCGACCGATGGAAACTGAGTTGATTCTGTCGCTGGCCATCGAAATTGCCGATGCGCTCGATGCAGCCCACACGGAAGGCATCGTCCACCGGGACGTCAAGCCCGCCAACATTTTCGTGACCAAGCGCGGACACGCCAAGATTCTGGACTTCGGACTGGCAAAAGTCATGGTCCCAGCCAGTTCCTCCAGCAACCTTGGGTCTCTTAACACGCAAACGGGCTCGGTGGATGCAGATCATCTCACCAGTCCCGGCTCTACGCTCGGAACCGTTGCCTACATGTCCCCGGAGCAGGCGCGGGCGAAAGAACTGGATGCACGAACGGACTTGTTCTCCTTTGGAGCCGTCCTCTATGAGATGGCTACCGGGCAGTTACCTTTCCGTGGCGAGAGTTCTGCGGTCATCTTCAACGCGATTCTCGAACGCGACCCGCTTCCCGCCCTCCGCCTGAATCCTGACCTTGCGCCCAAGCTGGAAGACATCATCAACAAGGCACTGGAGAAAGACCGCGAATTGCGCTATCAGGTTGCAGCGGACATGCGGGCCGACCTAAAGCGGCTGAAACGAGACACGGAATCACGGCACGGCGCATCCGCTAGTTCTGGGACGGTAGCCGTAGCAGAGGTATGCGATTCCCCTGTCGCCCAACCGCCGACGCCAGCATCCGGTTCCTCCCCTACGCTTGCCCCATCTCCATCAGCGAGCGGGGTGAAAACCGTCGACGTGCCCGCGGGCGGGAGACGCTGGAAGGTTCTGGTTCCCGCCGCCGTGATGCTTATCGCTGCTGCAATCGCGGGAACGTTCTACTTCCGCTCACGCCAGACCACGCACCGCCTGACCGAGAAGGACACCATCGTTCTCGCCGATTTTGCCAACAGCACCGGCGATGCGGTTTTCGATGACACGCTCAAGACAGCGCTCGACGTTTCCCTGCGGCAATCGCCTTTCTTGAATGTGCTCTCCGATAGCGAAGTTGCGAAGACCTTGCAAATGATGACCCGTCCGGCCAGTACGAAACTGTCGCCGGAGGTAGCCCGCGAGCTTTGCCAGCGGGCAGGCAGCAAGGCTTACATTTCCGGATCAATTGGCGGTCTGGGAAGCGAATATGTGCTGGGATTGAAGGCGGTGAATTGCCGGAGCGGAGACACGCTGGCCGAGGAGCAGGTCACGGCGGCGTCCAAGGAAAAGGTGCTGGACACGCTGGGCGAGGCGGCATCCAAGCTGCGCGGACAGTTGGGCGAATCGCTGGCGACGGTGCAGAAGTTTGATGTTCCGCTGGCGGCCACCACGTCTTCGCTCGAAGCTCTGAAAGCGTACAGTCTTGGACGAAAGGCCACAAACGAGAAAGGCTTCGCCGCAGCCCTGTCTCACTATCAGCGTGCCATTGAGCTTGATCCGAGTTTTGCCATGGGCTACTGGGCAGTGGGCTGGGTCTACTCCAATCTCGGCGAGGCAAGTCGGGCCCGCGAGTACTTCACCAAGGCGTTCCAGTTGCGGGAGCATGCCGGCGAACGGGAAAAGCTGGCGATCACGGCCGACTACTATTTGAACGTAACTGGGGAATTGGATAAAGCGGCCCCGACGTATCAGGAGGAGATTGAGAGCTACCCGCGGGAAATCCCAGCGTACAACTCTTTCGGCTACGTTTACGCCGCACAGGGGCAGTATGAGAAAGCAACGGAGATCTTGAGGCAAGCCTTGCCCCTTGCTCCGGACCGGGTAGTTACATACGAAGGTCTAGCCGGCTACGCTGTTGCCTTGCAGCGCTTCGATGAAGCTCAGCGTATCATCCACCAGGCACAGGCGCGAAAACTGGATGACGACGGACTCCACAGTGCTCTCTATGCTCTTGCCTTTCTCGGGGCGGACTCCGCGGCGATGGCGGAACAGCAAAAGTGGTTTGCGGGTCAGCCCGATTATGAGAACGAAGGACTGGCGCTCGCATCTGATACCGAGGCGTTTGCTGGTCATCTTGGCAGAGCACGAGAACTGACCAAGCGAGCTGTGGACTCCGCCGTGCGAGCAGACAACAAAGAAAGCGGGGCCATATATCAGGCGGATGCTGCTGTGCAAAAAGCGGCATACGGCAGTGATGCGGAAGCTCGTCAGATAGCGGCAGAGGCCTTAAAGCTTGCTCCCGCGAGTCAGGAAGCCGAAAACGAAGCCGCGCTTGCGTTTGCCATGACGGGCGATACGGCGCGAGCCGAGACCTTGGCCCAAGACTTAGGGAAACGCTTCCCACTGGACACCCAGATGCAATCGCTGTGGCTGCCTGCGATTCAGGCACAATTGGCGCTGGACAGAAAGGACCCGGATTCCGCCCTGAATGCGTTGCAAGCTGCTACACGCTTCGAATTGGGCAGTTCCTGCCTCTATCCGGTGTACATTCGCGGTACGGCGTATCTGGCAGCCGAACAAGGCAATGCCGCCGCCGCCGAGTTTCAGAAGATTCTCGATCACAGCGGAATCGTCTTGAACTGCTGGACTGGAGCCTTGGCGCATCTGGGAGTGGCTCGTGCCAACGCGTTGGAGGCGAGAACTTCGCAGGGAGCGGATGCCGATGCCGCCCGCGTCCGGGCGCTCGCCGCCTACAAAGATTTTCTGACCCTCTGGAGAGGCGCCGACCCCGACATCCCCATCCTGAAGCAAGCCAAAGCCGAGTACGGGAAGCTGCAGTGAAATGGCCAGCAGCGCACTCGGCTCTAGAAGCAGGGTTTTGTTACCCGCTCTAAGCTAAAGCCCGACAGCCGAAGCCCGAAGCCCGCTTCCTCGATGCACAAATCCAGCGGCGCTTGATAGGATGTGTATCGGCGACTGACTGGGAAAGGAAATCTCATGGCCCACCAACATCCTCCCCGCTTTCTGAAGATCGTAGACGACGCTAAGACGCGCGTGCGCGAAACCAATGTCGAGGAAGTGAAGAAGAAAATGGATGGCGGCGGGAAGTTCATTTTGGTGGATGTGCGCGAAGAGAGCGAGTTTGCCAAGGACCACCTGCCGGGCGCGATTCACCTGGGCAAAGGAGTGATCGAGCGCGACATCGAAGCTCGCGTGCCCGATCTCGGTGCGGAGATTGTGCTTTACTGCGGCGGCGGTTTCCGATCGGCACTGGCGGCCGACAATCTGCAGAAGATGGGCTACACCAATGTGATCTCGATGGACGGCGGCATTCGCGACTGGCGAGAAAAGGGACTGCCGTTGACGAAGGGCTGAGGGTACGGACCATATCTTCAAACTTGATCGCGGGTAACTCGCACCACTTTTTTGGTGAGCACCGCTCCACCCACTTATGAACCGCCGCATCTTCTTCTGGTCGCTGACGTCGGCACTCGCGGGATTTCTTTTCGGTTTCGACACGGTCGTTATTTCCGGCGCCGAAAAAACCATTCAGACGCTTTGGGGTCTGAGTCCCGGCCTGCACGGCATTGCCATGGCTTCGGCCCTTTACGGCACCGTCGTTGGTTCACTGCTCGGTGGTTGGCCTGCCGACCGATTCGGACGCAAAGCCACGCTGCTTTGGATCGGCATTCTCTACTTTGCCGGTGCGGTGGGTTCAGCTTTGGCGCCAAACGTTGCTGTTTTCATCGTCGCACGCGTCATCGGCGGGTTGGGCATCGGCATCTCTACGGTGGTTGCCCCCATGTACATCTCGGAGATCGCACCGCCCAAGCATCGTGGACAACTTGCCGGAATGTTCCAGTTCAACATTGTTTTTGGCATCTTGATGGCTTTCGTCTCGAACGCGCTGCTCGCGGGCGTCGGCGAGAACGCCTGGCGTTGGATGCTGGGTGTGGCCGCATTTCCCTCCTTGCTCTACGCTGTGTTCTGCTTCGGCCTTCCCGAAAGTCCACGCTGGCTGCTGGGCAAGAAGGGCGATCGCGAGGCGGGTCTACAAGTGCTCGAACGAATTGAACCTCACGCTCCCAAAGCCGAGGTGGCGGCCGAGGCGGATGCGATTCTGGCTGCATCGTCGGAGCAAGCGTCATCGGGACACTTCTGGACGAGACGTCTTCGCAAACCGATCATGCTCGCCATTTTGATTGCCTTCTTCAACCAACTCTCGGGCATCAATGCGATTCTGTACTTCGCACCCCGCATATTTGAGCTTACCGGCCTTGCCGCGAAGGCAGCCCTGCTGCAATCGATCGGCATTGGCGTCACCAATCTGGTTTTCACCTTTGTCGGCCTCTGGCTGATTGACCGTCTGGGCCGGCGCACTCTTCTTTATATTGGCTCGTTCGGCTATATCATCTCGCTCGGCCTGGTCGCCTGGGCGTTCTTTACAGATCATTTCTCGATCGTGCCGATTTGCATCTTTGGTTTCATCGCTGCCCACGCGATCGGCCAGGGAGCGGTGATTTGGGTTCTTATCTCCGAGATATTTCCCAATCGCCATCGGGCGGAGGGTCAGACCCTTGGCAGCTTCACCCACTGGACCTTCGCCGCCCTGCTCACAACTTTTTTCCCGAAGATGGTCACGGCCTTCCCGCCCGGTTACGTTTTCTCGTTTTTTACCGGCATGATGGTTCTGCAACTCATTTGGGTGAAAACCATGGTTCCAGAAACGAAGGGTGTGCCGCTGGAGCAGATCCAGAAGCAACTGGGCATCGAATGAGCGGTCAAACCGGAAGGTTACTGAGGATGACTGTCCACGGGAGGAGAAAGGGACGGTGGGTAAACCCAGAGGGCATGAACGTTGTTATGGCACCCCGTGTGTAATAAGTCCTCCGCATGGCGAGGAGGACAGCCGTGGATTCATTCGATGAATGTTGGGAGAATATCCGTAGAAAGCTGCCCCGATTCCAAAGATGTACAGTTGGAGTGCGGCTCGTAAGGCACACAGCGATTCCGGTATCAACGAGGTCACGTCGGACGGCATCATCGTTAGAATAGGCAAGAGGATGCCGTTCGTTCCACGCAAGGAGTTTTTGAGATCATTTTCCCATTGTGGGCAGATTAACAAGACCGGCAAAGTCCAGCGGCATGAATTGAGAGATATTTGCAGAAACAATTACGTTATTAGCATTCTCCATTGGCTGGAACTGCAATAGACAGTAACCCGCTTGATCCTTGCTGTTCCGGCCCTTTACTCTAGGGGCATGAAAGTCGATTTTACCCCAGACCAAGAAGCGCTTATCCGGCAGGCTATCGCCTGGCCGCTATCACACCGCTGAGGATGCGGTACACGATGCGATGGCCCGATGGGAGGAAACTGAACGTTCCCGGATAGAAATGCTCGCCGCGCTCGATGAGGCTGAAGCCGACCTGAAAGCTGGACGGTACACCGACTATACGGACGAGACGTTGCCGAAGCTTGCCGATGAGCTTAAGCGCGAGGGCCGCGCAGAGCGCAACCACGAGCGGCACTGATGGCGACCTACCGCCTCACCATGCGGGCACGCCAGAATGTACTAAGAATCTGGCGACGCCTCGCGGATGATAATCAGTCAGCCGCCGTCCGCTTCGTTGACCTGCTAACCCATCATTTCCGGTTACTTGGAGACTTTCCCGAAGCTGGCCGTCGCCCGTGACCAGTTGCGGTCCGGCTATCGCAGCTTTCCAGTGGGGGAATACTTGATTCTCTACCGCATCAAGGAGCCTGGCGTCCAGATTATGCACATCGTGCATTCCAGGCGAGATTTGGAAACATTATTCGGCCAGTGACGTTACCGGCAGGACAGAGGACGGCTCAAGTTCTCCGCGCGGCCGGAGTTGCCGTGCGGCTTAATCCCGACGTGGTTTTCTGCGGGTTTGAGCCATGTTCTCTTCTGATACTGAAAAAACTACGAGCCAGGTATGCCCCGGCGAGCGCGCAACATTGAGTGCTGGCGAAGGCGGGGCATACTGTAGAGTAAACCGGTGCGCTACCGCAGCAAAACCTCAGGTCGGAGCCCCGGCTAACGGAAGCCAGACCTGAAAGCGCGTGTCTCCGGGTTTGGAATTGACCTGAATATTTCCGCGGTGCTTCTTCACGATTCGCTGAACCGTGTCCAGGCCAAGTCCCGTGCCTTCCCCGACTCCCTTGGTGGTGAAAAAAGGCTCGAAGATGTGAGGCAGCACCTCGTCGGGAATTCCGGGACCATTATCGGCGATCTCAACCACAACGCAACCATCGTCGCGATAGGTGCGGACCCGCAGTTCACCTTTTCCGTGCATCGCGTCAATCGCGTTGTCAATAATGTTGGTCCAGACCTGGTTGAGTTCGCTGCCAAACGAATTCACGAGGAGGGGAACGCGTTGATAATCGCGCTGCACCACCACTCCTTGTTTCAGCTTGTGATTCAAGATCGTAAGCGTGGTTTCCAGGCTTTTTATGACGTCCACGTTTTGCACTGGCGACTGATCCATGTGGGTGTATTCCTTGATCGCGCCGACCAGATCCGAGATCCGTGAGGTGCTGCTCTCGATCTCGTGCAACAGAGTCGCGACCTCCACCGAAGCGGCGATCCTCACCAGAGCGGCTCGAGCAGTGTCGCGGTCGAGGTTTGCGAACAACGATTCGACCACCTCGGGCTTGATGTTTCTCCGTGCAAGGCCAGCTGCCAGCATCCACAAGTCGTTCTGTCCATGACTGCGCAGTAAAGAATCAATCTGGTCTTCGAGGTCGTTGATGGTCAGCGCATCAGGTGGAACCACATCCACTTGCGTGAACGAAGCTTCCAGTTTTTCGATCTCGGATTTCTGGGCGGGCGAGAGATCGCGCTTTCCGAGTTCGAGACTCGCGTCCCTGATTTTCTTCAGAATATGCCGCAATTGGCTAGCGGCGCGTTTCGCAGCCGAAGCCGGATTGTTGAGTTCATGCGCCAGTCCTGCCGAAAGTTTTCCCAAGGAGGCCAATCGATCCCGCTGTTGTTCGAGGCGGGTGGTTTCACGAATCCGGTCGGACATCAACGCCACGAGACGCTGGGTTAGCACCGGCATCTTCTGCACCAGTTCCGGAAACAGCGAAGCGGGAAATCGCAGGGCGCGAGTGTCCGTCTCAGCTCGCAGACTCACCTTAAACTCCTTCATCCTCGAAAACGGCAGCACTCCCGTAACGTCGCCGGGCTCTATATCGAAAACAAAAAGGTCTCCCGCACGATCGGCCCGACCCTGCAAGTGACCCTCAAGGATCACAAACATCGTATCCGCGGGGTCGCCTTGGCGCGAATAAACACCACCCGCCTTGAGATTCATCTCTTGGGATTGGCTAAGGAACCAGGCGATCTGATCGTCTGGCAAATCTGCAAAAACTGGGACGCGAAGTAGTTCGGATTTGTCGACCATTTAAACCTTGCTCAGATACTGATGGATGAACTGCACTGCCACCGAGCCTTCGCCCACTCCGGAAGCCACGCGTTTGATGGAACCGTGGCGCACATCACCCACGGCAAAGATGCCGGGAACATTGGTCTCAAGCAAGAACGGATCCCGATCAAGGGCCCATCCTTTGGGATGTTGCCCGTCACGAATAACGTCGGGACCGGTCAACAGAAAGCCGCGCTCGTCCCGTTCGACGAGTCCTGCCAGCCAATCCGTGCGTGGCAAGGCGCCGATGAAAATAAACATCGCACTGCCCGGCACGCGCTCAATCTTATTGGTATCGGTGCAAAGCACCGAGATTTCTTCCAGATGAGTTTCGCCATGAACCTCGGCTACGGCTGCATGTGTCCACAGCTGAATGTTAAGTGTTTCTTTAATCTGATCGATCAAGTATTGCGACATGGTGCTCGAAAGCGACTCACGACGCACAAGAATAACGACGCGCTCCGCGTATCTCGCGAAGTTCATCGCGGCCTGACCGGCGGAGTTTGCGCCCCCAACCACGTAGACGATCTCACCCTTGCAGGACAGAGCCTCGGTCGCGCCGCCACCATAGTAAATCCCAGCGCCCTGCAACCTGTCTATGCCCGGAGCGGCCAGACGACGCCACTGCACACCGGTCGCGATCATCAGGGCGTGACACGAAATCTCGTTTCCGTCCGCCAGCTTGATGATTCGGTAAGGCCCCTCCGCTCGGGCTGCCACAGCTTCCTGGGATAAGATTTCGACTCCGAAGCGCTGGGCCTGCACCACCGCGCGCCGCGCCAGATCGGCGCCGCTGAGGCCGGTCGGAAATCCAAGATAGTTCTCGATGCGAGAGCTCATGCCAGCCTGACCGCCGGGTGCTTCACGCTCGATCATCACTGTATGCAGACCTTCGGAGGCTCCATAAACGGCGGCGGCCAATCCAGCCGGCCCTCCGCCCACAATTGCCAAATCGTAGAAGCTGGTTTGGGCACGCGTGCGCAACCCGACTTTTTGTGCGACGTCCGCGGGTATACCCTCGAGCAACTTGGTGCCGTCGGGGAAGAGCACCACCGGCAGATTGGCGGCCTCCGGACCCAGCGCATCCATCAGGCGCCTGGTTTCTGGATCGTTGGCGGAAGCCTCGACGTCAATCCATTGGTAGGGGACATGGTTACGCGCCAGGAAGTCCCGCAACTCGTAGGATCGTGGCGACCAGCGCGTGCCGAGCAAGCGGATCCCTTGAAAAGTCGGACGGAAGGAAGCCTGCCAATCGTCGAGCAAATCATCCAATTGCGGATACAGGAGCTCGGTGGGAGGATCCCATGGCTTTAAGAAAAAATAGTTGATGCTGGCATGATTGATGGCGCTGATCGCGGCGTTGGTATCGGCATACGCAGTGAGCAATGCGCGCTTCGCGGTGGGAAAGATTTCCATCGCCTGCTGCAGGAACTCCACCCCATCCATACGCGGCATACGCTGGTCGGCCAGCAGCAGAGCCACGCTGTCATTACGCACCTTCAACTGCTTAAGCAGATCGAGCGCACTCTCGGGTGAATCGCTTCCGATCACACGGTAGTCCGCGCCGTATTGCGAGCGAAGATCGCGCTCGATCGCCCGCAAAACATCGGAGTCGTCATCCACGCTTAGCAAAATCGGTTTCGGCATGTTCAGTTAAGCCCCAAGCAAGGACATGATTACACATTTTCCTCAATCCCTCGTTGGCTTCGTTAGATACAGAAAAAGACATTCGGTTGCGAAATTCCTCTGAGTG
>Ga0182015_10000701_pt1 | contig 47295 bp, 47 predicted proteins | sample 712P3MmetaG_FD_120478 | JGI IMG/M metagenome (GOLD analysis project Ga0182015, IMG submission 120478) | Permafrost microbial communities from Stordalen Mire, Sweden - 712P3M metaG | ecosystem: Environmental > Terrestrial > Soil > Wetlands > Permafrost | place: Sweden: Stordalen | collected...
CGTCGCCCGAAACCTTTCAGCCGGCTCCCCAAGACGTGGCGGCGGTTGCCGACGCGCAAGTGCTCGTCGAAAACGGCGCCGGCCTGGAGACGTGGCTCGACCGTCTTCTGCGCGACGCCGGCACGAGCAATCTGCGACTGGTCGTCTGCAGCGACGGCCTGCCGGTGAAGAACCTCAACCCGCATCTTTGGATGGATCCTGTCTTTGCGAAGCGGTACGTGGAAAAAATCCGTGACGCGCTGGTGGCGGCGGATCCCGCGCATGCGGATGCCTACCGTCGCAATGCGGCCAGCTACGATCGCCGGCTCGACGACCTCATCGCCGCCATTCGCCGGCAGATCGCCACCGTTCCGCCGACGCACCGCTACATGATCGTCTTCCACAACGCCTGGCAGTATTACAACGATCGCTTCGGCATCACCACGCTCGGTTTCGTCGAGCGCAACCCGGGACAAGAGCCGAATCCACAGCAGGTCGCCCAGCTCATCGATCTGGCCAAAGCCCACCACGTGCACGGGGTTTTCAGCGAACCCGAATACAGCCCGAAGCTGCTCTACGCTGTTGCCCAGGGTGCCGGCATCAAGGTCGTCGAGGACCTGTACGACGACTCGATCGGAACCGATCCGCGCGTCGCCAACTACATCGCGATGCTGACGTACGACACCCACGTCATCGTGCAAACGCTGAAGTGACTGACAAAGGCAGGGAGGCCGTCGTGGCGCGTCATCTCACCGTCCGCTACGACGATTTTCCGGCGCTGGTCGACGCAACGCTCACCGTGCATTCCGGCGAGGCGCTAGGCATTGTCGGCCCAAACGGCTCCGGCAAATCGACGCTGCTCAAAGCCGTCGCCGGGCTCTTGCTCCCATCGAGTGGCGAACTGCGCGTGCTCGATCGTTCGCCCCGAAAGCTTCCGCCGGGAAGTATTGCCTACGTTCCGCAGGTCGAAGCGGTGGATTGGTCCTTCCCGGCAACCGTATGGGACGTCGTGGCGATGGGACGCTTTTCGCGACTGCGGTTTTGGGAGCGCTTCGGGGAGGGCGATCGCGTGGTGGTGCAGCACGCGCTTGGGGTCGTCAGTATGACCGACCTTGCGAGCCGGCATATCGCCAACCTTTCCGGGGGCCAACAGCAGCGCGCGTTCGTCGCGCGAGCGATCGCGCAAGAGCCCAAGCTGCTGCTGCTCGACGAGCCGACGACTGGGGTCGACGCCGCGACCGAAGAAGCGCTGCGGCGCATCGTGCGCGAGCTGGTCGCGGGTGGCCTTCCGGTGCTCATGGCGACGCACGACCTCGACCGCGTCGACGATTGGTTCGATCGACTGCTCGTCTTGGACCGTCGCGTCCTTGCCCTCGGGACGCCGAGAGAGGTCGTGGACTCGGGCGCATACAGCGCGATACGCGAACATACGCATACCCACGGACATCTCCGGCACGATCACGAGCCGCACGCCGCGCACGCCGCGCACCCGGAGATTCGGTGGACCTAAACGGCCTCGTCGCACCGTTTCAGTACGCATTCATGCAGCGCGCCTTCGTAGCGGCGCTCGCAGTCGGTGTGCTCTGCTCGACGATGGGAACATACGTCATCTTGCGGCGGCTCTCGTTCATCGGGGACGGGATCGCGCACGCCTCGTTCGCCGGGATCGTCATCGCCTATCTGCGCGGCGCGAACTTTTACATCGGCGCGGGCATCGTCGCCGTGCTGACGGCGGTCGGCATCGGCTTCGTTCACCGCCGCGGGCGCATCTCGCTCGATACTACGATCGGCGTGCTCTTCACCGGCATGTTTGCACTCGGCGTCTATCTCATGAGCCAGCAGCGCAGCTACGCGGTCGATCTGCAGAGTTTTCTCTTCGGCGATATCCTCGCCGTGCAGCCGCAGGATCTGTGGCTCATCCTTGGGCTGAGCATCGTGGTGGGCTGCACCGTCGTCGCGCTCTATCGGGGCTTGCTCTATACGACCTTCGATCCGGTCGTCGCGCAGGCGAGCGGCATCTCCTCACCAGCGTACGAGTACACGCTCTTGGTGATGCTCGCGCTGACCATCGTGGTCGCCCTCCAGGCGGTCGGCATCGTTCTCGTCGCTGCCTTGTTGGTGACGCCCGCGGCGGCCGCGTATCAGTTGACCTCGCGCTTCGCGCCGATGATGGCGCTGGCTGCGCTCTTCGGGGCGGCGAGCACGGAAGGCGGGCTGTATCTCTCGTACTACGTCCGCGCTTCGAGCGGCGCGACCATCGTGCTGCTCGCGACGCTGCTCTTCTTTGCGGCGATCGGGCTCAAACAACTACGCCGCGCTCAATCGGCCGCGCGCCGCACCCTCCACGCGTCGTCGTCGACCCTCTCCAAATAACCCGCCGCTTCGAGCGCCTCGAGCGCTTCGCGCAAAACCCCCCGTTCGTTCTTGTTGGGCATGCCGGCCCATTGCATCGCCAGCGCGTTGAGCTTGATCGTCGCCGCCGGCACGAGCGCGGCCCGCAAAAAGCCGGCGGGCAGCTTTACGCGTTCCATTCGGCGCGCCACCGGTTCCAGCGCTCGCTCGAAACCGTCGCCGTTCATGCCTCTTCCTTAGCGCCCAAACGCGCGACGATGACCGGATCGCTCAGCGTGCCGAACCATTCTCCAATGGTCGTTCCCAGCGTCTGCCACGGCACCGCGTTGACCACCGCGCGGCGACGTTCGATGCCGCGCAGAATTGCGCGCGCGACGCGTTGGGGCGAGGCCGCAGGGATGTGCTGGTCGCGCGCGATGCCGCTAGCGCGATGGAACTCGGTGGCGACGAGCCCGGGATCTACGTAGGTAACCGCGATGCAGCGATCGCGAAGTTCGCGCCGCAGCTCGATCGCCGCCGCCCGAATCGCCGCCTTTGCCGGCGCATATGCACCGTAGTTCGGCAGCGGCACGCGCGCGATTCCCGATCCCAGAAAGACGAGCTGACCGCGCGTTGCCTCCAAGAGCGGCAACGCTGCCCGCGCGAGTCGCAGCGGCGCGACGAGATTGAGGCGGAGCTGCGCCTCGATGGCGTCGTCGCTTTGCTCGAGAAGTGGACCGTAGGCGCCGCGGCCGGCGTTATTGACGACGATGTCAAGGCGTCCGAACGAGCGCAGCGCCGTCTCGACGATCGTCGCCGGCATGGTCGCGGCGGTGACGTCGCCCGTCAGCGCGACGGCAGTGCCGCCGCCCGCGATGATTTCGCCTCGCAGCTGCTCGAGCCGGTCGGCGCGCCGGGCCACGAGCAGGACGCGGAAGTTTCGCAGAGCGGCTTCGCGCGCCACCGCCTCGCCGATGCCGGAGCTGGCCCCGGTGACGATCAGCGTCCGTTGATCGCTACTCATACGTTTCGAAATACTGGCGGTATTCGCTGCCGATGCTCTGCGGGAGACCGGCATAGTGCTCGGCCTCGTCGGCAATCGGCGCAGGCACGCTATCCACTACGCTGCGCCCTTCGGCGGCGAGGCGCGTGAGCATTGCGGCGACGGGCTTCGCGCTGCCGTCGCTGCGCACGACACCGAACCGCAACTCGTGCGGCGCCCGATCGAACGGCGGCACTGCGGCCAAGGCCGGGTCGTAATCGGCCCAGCACCACCAGAAGGCGCCGAGCGCACCGCGCGCGTGCAGCCGATCGATCGCACCGCGGCCGTATGCCGCCATTTCGTTTTCGTCCAAGCACGCAAAACCGTTGACGCGGGACGCACCCCGCGGACACTCCGGATTCCCCATCTCGGTGAAGAGCACGCGCTTGCCGCTGAACGACTGCTGCAGCTGACAGAGAAATGGCACGACGTTTGTGTCGAGGCGGTCGCGCGCGAACGCACTGTAGACGGAGTAGCCGTGCATCGTCGGAAAGACCCAGGGGCGAGCGATGCTCGACGGACGCAGGTTGCGATCCCGATCCAGGTCCTCACCGTGCATGCCGCCGGTCGCCCCAATACCCGAAACCTCGCGCAACGTTTCAGTCAAACGGAGGCTCCATTCCGCCGCATCGCTCGCTGTGGCGGGCTGGCGCAAGTTGGAAAACTCATTGCCGATATCCCAAGCCAGAACGGCCGGGTGTTCTCGGGCGCGCTCGCCGACCCGCTGGGCGAAGTGGATTTGCGCGCGCAATAGTACCGGGTCTGCGTAAAAATCGCCGATCGATCGATCCACGACGGTGTCGTTGACGATCGTACGAAAACGACCGGACGCCGAATTGGCTTCGAGCGTCCAGTAGGGCAACCAGTTTGCACCGCTCATGTGTCCGCAGAACAGCGTCGGCATCGCCTGCAAGCCGGCATCCGCGATGCGGTCGAGCAGCCCGTCGAAACGACGCAGCGCCGTAGCGTCCATCCGCTGCGGCTCGGGTTGAAACGCCTCCCACATCAAGAAGAATCGCACGACGTCCAAGCCCATTTCCTTGATGTGCGCCAGGTCTTCGCCGATCTCGTCGGGATCGAAGCGTTGCCACATGTACATCGCGCTGCGGCGCGGCCAATAGTTGATGCCGAGGAGAAAACGCGACATGCCCCGCCCTTCGCCCCACCGCAGGATGACAACCTTGCAGCTGGCGCGAAGCGCTTTGCGGTGGTGCAAGCAGGCAAGACGCCGATCGTCGGAATCATCATGGGCAGCCGTTCCGATTGGGAAACGATGTCGGCCGCACGCGATACCCTGGACGAGCTAGGAATTCCCTGCGAGGTGCGCGTCGTGTCGGCCCATCGCATGCCTGACGAGATGTTCGAGTACGCTACGTCGGCAAGGGCGCGCGGAATCGTCGCAATTATTGCCGGTGCAGGCGGCGCCGCGCATCTTCCCGGCATGACCGCGGCAAAAACGCTCGTGCCGGTGATCGGCGTCCCCGTGCCGTCGCGCGCCGGCGGATTCGATTCGCTGCTTTCGATCGCGCAGATGCCGCCCGGCGTCCCGGTTGCGACGATGGCCATTGGAGGTGCCGTCAACGCCGCGCTGTTCGCGGCGCGCATCGTCGCCCTGACCGATGCCGCGGTCGCCGAGCGGCTCGCCGCCTACGTTGCGCGGATGCACGACACCGCGGCTTCCAGCAACCTCGATTGAAACCGGTCCAAACCATTGGCGTGATCGGCGGCGGTCAACTCGGCCGGATGTTCACGCTCGACGCAAAGCGCATGGGCTACTCGGTGGTGACGCTCGACCCCCAGGAGCATTCCCCCTGCGGCCAGGTTGCCGACGAGCAGATCGTCGCCGACTACGACGATCTCGACGCGATCGAAACGCTGGGCCGTCGCACCGACGTCGTCACCTATGAGTTCGAGAACATCGACATCGGTTCGGTGCGCTATCTCGAAGATCGGCGTTATCGCGTAATGCCAGGCAGCGGCGTGCTGCGCGTCACCCAAGATCGATTGCTCGAAAAAGAGTTCGCCCGCGACTGCGGACTGGTCACCACCGCATTCGCGGCCGTCAGCAACGAAGACGATCTGCGGCAAGCCGCGGAGCTCGTGGGTTTTCCAGCGGTGCTCAAGACGGTGCGCGGCGGGTACGACGGCAAGGGGCAGTGGCGAGCCGACGGCTGGGACGAGGCGACGGCGGGCTTGAGTGCCGCGGCCGGCAAGCAGCTGATCTTCGAGCGGCTGGTTCCGCTTGCGTGCGAGGTGAGCGTGATCGCGACCCGGGACGCACACGACGAGATCATTTCCTATCCGCTCGCCGAGAATACGCACGACCGGGGCATTCTCGCAATGAGCATCGCGCCCGCGCGCATTGCGTCAGAGCAAGCGGAGGCGGCGAGCGGGATGGCGGCCGTCGTCGGTCGTAAGCTCGGCATCGTGGGAACGTACTGCGTCGAGTTCTTCCTCTCGACGTCGGGTTCGCTGCTGCTCAACGAAATCGCACCGCGTCCGCACAACAGCGGCCACTATACGATCGACGTCACGCCGTGCTCGCAGTACGAGCAGCATATTCGAGCGATCTGCGAGCTTCCGCTCTCGCCGCCGCGCTTGCTCTCCAACGCCATCATGATGAACGTGCTCGGCGATGGCACGGGGGACCGCCTCGCAGGCATACCGGAGCTGTTGGCCGATCCCTCGATCGTGCTGCACGTATACGGAAAACGCCACGCCGTCGCGCGCCGCAAGATGGGCCATTTTACAATGCTCGTCGACGGGCCGGTCGACGATGCGGCGGTCGCCCGCGCGCGGGCCGCTCACGCACTGCTGCATTGGAGCGCCGCGTAGCGGGACCGCTTCACGGCTCGTCGGAATAGCACGACGATGATCGTCAGGGCAGGAGTGTTTTACGACGGCACGCTCGAGCCGCCGCAGCGCAACGTCGACCTCGTCATCGAGCAAGGACGCATCGCCGCGCTGCGCGTCGCGTCGGACGAGCGCGATCTCGAAGCGCCTTGTGTGACTCCCGGGCTGGTCAACGCGCACGCCCACCTCGAAGGCAGCGGCGAGCCGGACATGATGGGCATGATCGCCAGCACCACGCCGAACCAGCGCTTGTTGCGAGCCGTGGCCAATGCCCGCAAGTCCTTGTGCGGCGGCGTTACGACGATCCGCGACGTCGGGAGCTCCAACCGCATCGCGCAAGACGTGCGCGATGCGATCGAAGAAGGCCGCATCCCGGGACCACGCATGCGTGCGGCCGGCGCGGTTCTCTGCATGACCGGCGGCCACGGCTGGCCAATCGGCCGTGCGGTCGATTCTCCGGGGGATGCGCGCAAGGCCGTGCGCGAGCAGATGTGGGCCGGCGCCGATTGCATCAAGCTCATTGCGACCGGCGGCGTCTTGACGAAGGGGGCGGTGCCCGGCAACGCGCAGCTCGCGCCCGACGAGCTCGCCGCCGCAATCGAAGAGGCGCACCGTCATGGATTGCGCGTTGCCGCGCATGCGATCGGAACCCAAGGCATCAAGAACGCGTTGCAGGCCGGAATCGATTCCATCGAGCATGGCTCGCTGCTCGACGACGAGGCGATCGAGCTGTTCAAGAAGCGCCGCGTCTATCTCGTTCCGACGCTCTCGGCACCGACGTGCATTCTCGCGCACATCGAAGACGGCGAGCAGCCGTCGTACGTCGTGGAGAAAGCGCGCGCGCTGGGCGACGCAATGGCAGCGAACATCCGACGAGCCTACGACAGCGGCGTGCGCATCGCCGGCGGCTCCGATGCGGGAACGCCGTACAACTACCACGAGGACTACGCCCACGAGGTGGAGTTGATGTGGTCGATGATCGGCATGACCCCGCAGCAAGCGCTACACGCTGCGACGGCAGTCGCCGCCGACCTGGTCGGTCTGCACAATGGCATCCTCGCCGTCGGGGAGCCGGCGGATCTGCTGCTGCTACGCGGTGACGCCGGTGCCGACATACGCGCGCTGCGCGATCCGCAGCTCGTGTTGAAGAACGGCGAGATTCAATGCTAAAGCGCGGGTTCGTATTTGTCGCCGCGTTCCTCGTCGCGGGCGTGACGGGCCCGTCGACTTCAAACCCGACGCTCATGGGTCAACAAGTTGCGGGGAGCCCCATTCGCCACGTCATCGTGATGGTGCAGGAGAACCGCACGTTCGACGACCTCTTTGCGTCGTCGATCCTCGCCCGCGGGGGTCCATATCCCGGCGCGAACACCTCGCAGACGACGCTCGTCGACGGCACTCGCATTAAACTCCAGCCGGTGCCCTTCGAGTATCCCGGCGATCCGAGTCACAGTCATCCTGCATTGCTGCGCGAGTGGAATCGCGGCCGCATGGACGGCTTCGCCACGGATCGCGCGTGGAGCCCGATCCCATGGCTGAAGCCGCGTCCCGGCTTCGAGTACGCGTATGTGCCGGATTCAGAGACGACGATCTACCATTTGTTGGCCGCGCGCTACGCGCTTGCCGACGAAAACTTCGCGCCGCGCCTCGTTCCGACGTTCCCAAGCCATTACACGCTGGCAACGGCGCAGAGCCGCGTAGCGGGAAATCCGAATGCGGAGATTTGGGGCTGCGACGCTCGGGCCGGAACGACGGTACCGCTGTTCGGCGCGGGGGAATCGATGGTCACGCGGGGCGTCTTTCCCTGCTTCGATCAACCCACCATCGGCGATCTGCTCGATGCCGCGCACGTGAGCTGGAAATACTATACGGGACCGTACAACGCGACGGTCGACCAGGCGGTGAACGTCTACGATGCATTTCGCAAGATCCGCTACGGCCGCGATTGGCAACGCAACGTCATTACCCCGCCTGGCACGATTCTCGGCGATATCGAGAACTGCCGGCTCCCGCAGGTTTCGTTCGTCATGCCAAACTCGCTCGCGTCCGACCACGCCGGGAATCTCAGTGCGGCGGGTCCGGGCTGGGTCGGCTCGATCTATCTGGCCGTGGTCGATACCCAGCATCGGACGGCGCCTTGCAACTACTACAGCGATAGCGCGATGATCGTGACGTGGGACGATTCCGGCGGGTGGTACGACCACATCGCGCCGCCCCCCGGTCCCGCCGGCACGACCTGGGGATTTCGCATTCCGATCATCGTCATGTCCGCGTGGGCTCGTTCCAACTACGATGCCGCCGCGCCGAGTGCGATGCCGTTTGTTTCTCACCGGCTCCGTGAGTCGACGGCAATAACGAAGTTCATCGAGCAAAACTGGAACCTCGGCAACATGGGGCAGCGCGACGTCACCGACGACGACCTCAGCGACATGTTCGACTATACGCGCGCGGCACCGGTTCCCGCGTTCTCGGGCGTCGCAATGCGGCGGCTGATTCGCCAGACGCGATTCGACCGCGCGGTTGCCGACCGCGATACGCGTCCCGTCGACGACGACCGCTAAAATCGCGTGGACCTGCAGGGCCTGCGGCTGGGGGTATTGGGAGCGATCTCGTGGCCGTCGCCGCCGCCGGGCTACGGGCCGTGGGAACAGGTCGCGTTCGACGTCGCCGATGGAATGCGCCGGCGTGGCCTGGACGTGACGCTCTTCGCGACCGGCAACTCGCAGTTCCATGGCCACCTCGTTTCCGTCGTACCCGTCGGCCTCAACGAAGACCCCGCGCTGAACGGCGAGGTATTCAGCGCCCTGCACATCGCTCAGCCGTTCGCGCGTGCCGGCGCGTTCGACCTCATTCACAACCACCTCGACTGGAAACCGTTGACCTATGCGCTGGCCGTGCCGACGCCGCCCTTGGTCACGACGATTCACGGCTTCTCTGCGCCACAGATATTGGCTGCGTACTATGCCGGTGCGCGCCGCAGCTTCTATTGCTCGATCTCCGACGCGGATCGCGATCCTGGGCTGGAATACTTGGCGACGGTCTACAACGGCGTCGATCCGTCGCAGTTTACGTTTCGCTCGACTCCGGGCGAGTATCTCTGCTTCCTCGGACGCTTTCATCCGGAGAAAGGAACCCATCTGGCGATCGAAATCGCCAAGCGCGCCGGCGTCCGCCTGAAGATTGCCGCGATTCCCCAGGACGAAGCGTATTTTCGCGAACGCATCGAGCCGCAGATCGACGGCGATCGCGTGCAGTTCTTAGGTGCGGTCGAACGGGAAGCGCGCGACGAGCTCCTCGCCAACGCGCTGGCACTCGTGCACATGACGACGCGTCCGGAGCGCTTCGGGCTCACGACGATCGAAGCGATGGCTTGCGGCACCCCGGTGCTGGCGGCGGCGATGGGTTCGATGCCGGAGATCGTCGTGCACGGGGTAACCGGATTTCTCTGCAACGACGTCGACGAGGCGGTTGCATACGTGCCGAAGCTCGCGGAGCTGGATCGAGCCGCCTGCCGCCGTCACGTCGAGGAGCACTTTAGCGTCGAGCGCATGATCGACCGCTATCTCGAGGTTTACGCCGGCGCGTTGGAGCTGCGGCTTCCACCGCCGCCAAGCCGGGCCATTCGCGAGGCGCGCCGTCACGATTGGTGGGACCGGCCGATGGCGTACACGGAGATTCCCCCAAAACCCAAGAACCTCGGAGGGCTATGAAAGCCGAGCGCGATTACTCCGGCCGCTCGCTCTTCGAGAAGCTCGGCGTTTTTCCGAAGGCCCACGTCGCGGTGGTCGGGCCGCACGAGGACGCCTTCGTTACCGCTCTCAACGCCGGCCTCGCAAAGGCCGCCTCCGAGGCGCTGCGAACGAAGTACGACTTGATTTTCGTGCGCGTCGACAGGCCGCGCGATCTCGCGCGCATCGCCCGCGCGGCGCCACACTTGGAGCCGGAGGGCGCGCTCTGGGTGATGCATCCAAAGGGCCGCGGTGCATCTCCAAGCGACGCCGAGGTCCGCGCCGCCGGCATCGCGGCCGGCCTCGTCGACAATAAAATCAGTGCCTACAACGACTCGCATACCGCGACACGCTTCGTCATCCCGCTCGCCCGCCGCCCTGTGTCATCTTGAGCACCTAAAGTCATGAAACTGATGCAGCAGCAGCGGCCTCCATCGCTTGGTAGGCTTTGCTCGTCAGCGCGTGATCGATGACCCCGGCGATGAAACGCGATGCGGCGCGTACTTTATCGAGATCGACGCCGGTCTCTATGCCCATGCCGTCGAGAAGGTAGAGCACGTCTTCGGTGCCCACGTTGCCGGTCGCGCCCGGGGCGTAAGGGCAGCCGCCCAGACCTCCAGACGACGAGTCGAATTTGGCGATGCCCTTTTGCAACGCGGCGTAGACGTTGGCCAGCGCGGTGCCCCGTGTGTCGTGAAAGTGCATGGCGACGAGATCGAGCGGAATATGCTGCGCGAGCAGCGGCACGAGCTCTTCTACTTGGCTCGGTACTCCGACGCCGATCGTATCGCCGATCGAAAGCTCGTCGCAGCCCATCTCCATGAGCTTACAGCTCACCGCGACGACCATCTGCGGCGTCACGGCATCGCCGAAAGGTGACCCGAACGCCGTAGAAACGTACCCGCGCACCCAGAGGCCGTCGCGTTTGCCGGCACTTACCACATCGCGAAAGGTCTCGAGCGACTCGTCGATCGTCATGTTGATGTTGCGCTTCGTAAAACGTTCAGAAGCCGCCGTGAAGACCGCGATCGCGTCGGCGCCGGCAGCCCGCGCTCGCTCGTAGCCCTTAACGTTCGGAACCAGCACCGGATAACGCACGCCGGGCACTTTGCGGATTCGCCCGAAGACTTCGGCCGCGTCGGCAAGCTGCGGGATGGCCTTGGGACTGACGAACGACGTCGCTTCGATCCACTTTAAGCCGGTCTCAGAGAGCAGATCGATAAACCGGACCTTGTCGTCGGTTGAAATGAGCGTGCTTTCGTTTTGCAGTCCGTCGCGCGCGCCCATCTCGAATAGGCTCACGGCGCGTGGTAACGTCACGAAAGCTCCATCAGCGGCGTGCCGGCCGTAACGATTTGCCCCTCCTCGACGAGCACGGAGCGTACCGTCGCTGCAGCCGACGCCTCGATGCGGTGTTCCATCTTCATTGCTTCCAACACCACCAGCAGCGCATGTTCTTCAACGGCATCGCCCTCGCGCACGGCGACTTTGACGATCTTGCCCGGCATCGGGGCGTTGACGTGTGCGCCGCCGGCAGCCGCCTTCTCAGCGCTCCCCATCTGTGCCGAAGGCGGAGGCGCGAATACGAACCGCCGGACGTTGCCCTCGAGATGAACGTCGAAGGCATCATCGGCATAGGTAACTGCCCCGGCAAAGGTTTCATCATCGAAGGTCGCGCTCACGACGTAGCCGTGACGTTGCGCGTGCAGCACGCCGTCGTACGCTCCGGATAGCCGCCATGCCTCTGCGTCGATGGCGTCGGCAATTACGTCGATGACGGTATCACCGCACTGCAACCGTAGCGGCCGGGAGGCGCCCGCGATGCGCCACGGCGCGCGGCCGTCGACGAGCAGCGCGGCCGCGCAGAGCAGCGCGGCGGCGCGCGGAGGTACCCTACGCGCGAAGACTGATTCGTCCAAACGACGGGCCAGAAAACTCGTCGTCGTCTCGCCGGCACGGAACGCTTCGTCGCGGGCGATCCAGAGCAGCAGCGGCACGTTCGTTCGCACGCCGTCGACGATGAACTCCCGCAGGGCGTGCTCGAGGCGATTGCACGCCGAGGGCCGATCGCCGCCGAAGACGATGAGTTTGGCGAGCATCGGATCGTAGTAGTGACTCACCACGCTGCCCGCCGTTACGCCCGCGTCGACCCGAATGCCCGGACCTTCGGGCGGCTCCCAGGTCGAGATCGCGCCGGTCGACGGAAGCATGTCGTTGGCCGGATCTTCGGCGTAGATCCGCGCCTCGATTGCCCAGCCGCGAGGCTGGAGCTCGTCTTGCGGGATCGTCAGCCGCTCGCCCGAGGCAATGCGCAGCTGCCATTGCACGAGATCGATGCCGTAGACAAGCTCGGTGACGGGGTGCTCCACTTGCAGCCGCGCATTCATCTCGAGGAAGTAGAAGTCGCCGGTGCCTTCGAGCATGAACTCACACGTCCCCGCATTGACGTAACCCACCGATTCTGCCGCGCGCACCGCGGCGGCGCCCATCTCCGCGCGAAGCTCCGGCGTAAGTGCAACCGACGGCGCTTCTTCGACGATTTTCTGGTGGCGCCGCTGAATCGAGCACTCCCGCTCGCCGAAGTGCAGCGTCGTTCCATAGCCGTCGGCGAGAATCTGGAACTCGATGTGCCGCGGATCGCGCAGATAGCGCTCGAGCAGCACGGCATCGTCGCCGAAAGCCGCGAGCGCTTCGCGTTTCGCGGCCTCCAATGCTTCGTCGAATCGTTCGATCGACTCGACGACGCGCATCCCGCGCCCGCCCCCGCCCGCGCTCGCTTTGATCAGCAGCGGAAAGCCGATGCGCTCCGCCTCCTCGCGCAGCCGTAAGGGCGACTGGTCGTCGCCGTCGTAGCCTGGAACCGTTGGAACGCCAACTTCGCGGACGCGGCGTTTCGCTTCGATCTTGCTGCCCATGGCGGCCATCGCTTCGGGCGTCGGGCCGACGAAAACGATGCCCGCATCGCCCACGGCTTGCGCGAACGACGCGCGCTCGGAAAGAAATCCGTACCCAGGGTGCACGGCGTCGGCACCCATCGCGACCGCAGCGGCGACGATTGCTTCGGCGTCGAGATACGATTGCGCGGCGGTGGCCGGGCCGATGCAGCGCGCTTCCTCCACGAACTTCAGGTGGTACGCGTTCGCATCGGCTTCCGAGTAGATGCCGAGCGAAACGATGCCCATTTCGCGCGCCGCGCGCGCAACGCGCACCGCGATCTCACCGCGATTGGCGATAAGCAAACGCCGTATCGGAGTCACTCTTCGACTGCGCTCGGGATGACACGCGAGTAGGTCCTTCGACTACGCGCCTTTGGCGCTCCGCTCAGGATGACGACGGAAGAGCTCAGGATTCTAGATCCTCTGCGAAGCGTGCGCGGCGGCGTTCGAGGAAGGCACGCAAGCCTTCTTGGCCTTCGGGACTCGTGCGCTGTCGCGCGATAGCGCGCGCGGTTATCGTGCGGGAGTCGTCGTAAGGGTTGTCGAGCACGCGCCGCACGAGCATCTTTGCGGCGCTGACCGCTTGCGGACCCGCGCTGCGTAGCTCTTCTAATTTCCTCTCGACTGCCGCATCGAGCTCTGCGGATGCGACGACCTCGTGCACCAAGCCGATATCCTGGGCCCGACCTGCGTCGAAGCGTTCGCCGGTAAGGAAGAGAGCGCGGGCGTGCGACGCGCCGATTTTCGCCAGCACGAATGGCGAGATCACCGCCGGAATGATTCCGAGTTTCACCTCGGTGAATCCGAAAACGGCATCCTCGCTCGCGACGACGATGTCGCAGACCGCCGCGAGACCCGCTCCACCGCCGAGCGCCGCGCCATGCACCCGCCCGATCACCGGCTTGGCGCAGTTATCGATCGCTCGGAACATGTCGCTCATGCGCTCGGCGTCGGCGACGTTAGCCTCCAGCGTCAGGTCGAGCGAGACGCGCATCCACGTGATGTCGGCGCCGCCGCAGAAGACGCTGCCTTCGCCTGCCAGCACGACGGCGCGAACGTCGTCGGCCGCAGTGATGCGCGAGAAGACGCCATGGAGCTGCTCGATCACCTCGGCATTGAAGGCGTTGCGCACCTCGGGACGGCTGAGCGTCACGCGAGCGATCCCGCTGGAAACGACGAGACGAACGCTTTCCGTCATGGCGGCCGGGGTTCGCGGAGTCATCCGACCGGGCCTCGCGCGCGTTATACTCTGAGTATGAAACTGGCGGGCCGGCCGTTCGTGTATCGCTACCTCGTGACGACGCGTCTCAGCCATTGGCTGTGGGTCGTCGCCTTTGCGGTGCTGATCGGAAGCGGTTTGCAGATATTCAACGCGTCGCCAAACTTGGACGCATCCGACAAGAGCGATCCCGCGCGGCGCGTGCTGGCCATCGGCTCTCCACAGGAGGGTGTCGGCACGACCACGATTTTTGGGCACGCCTTTACGACGACGGGTTGGCTGGGATGGACGGACGACGGCATGGGCTCCCAAAGCGCGCACGCGTTTCCGGCGCTCGTCATCATCCCCGGCTACCAGGATCTCGCCGACGGCCGTCGCTGGCATCTTTTCTTCGCCTGGATCGCGGCGATTTGCTGGGCAGCGTGGCTGATCTCGACCGCGATCAAGGGGAGCTTGGGCCAGATGATTCTGCGCCCGAGCGACGTGCCGAAGCTCTGGCCGATGCAGGCGTACTATCTGAGGCTGCGCAAAGACCCGCCGCCTCACGGCATCTACAATCCGCTGCAGAAAGCGGCCTACACCGCGGTGGGGTTCGTCATCGCGCCGCTCGTCGTCCTGACCGGCCTCGCGCTCTCCCCCGGCATCGATGCAATTGCCAATCCGTTGACGGTGCTCCTGGGGGGACGGCAGTTTGCCCGTCTCTGGCACTTCGCCGGCATGCTGGCGCTGTTAGGCTTCTTCGCCATTCACACGTTCCAGGTGCTTACGCACGGCGTCGTCAATCAAATGCGCTCGATGATTACTGGCTGGTATCAAACGGAATGAAGCGCCGGATCTTCATCGCTTCGGCAACCTCGGCGCTGGCCGGTTGCGGCCCGATCGGCTCGGCACTCAATGGCAACGACGCGGTGCGCCGCATCCTGGCCTCGGCGGAAACGCTCAACCATTTGGTCATCGGAACGCACGGACTAGCGCGCGAATATCGCGAGAGCGACATCGATCGGAACTTCCGGGTCAACGGCTTCGCGACGCCGTCCGACGCGGCGTATGCGGAGCTCGTTACGCGCAAGTTCGCCCCGTATCGCCTCGTGGTCGAAGGGGCCGTCGAGCGGCCCGCACACCTTAGTTTGACGCAACTGCAGCGCATGCCGCAGCGGACGCAAATTACGCGGCACGACTGCGTCGAAGGCTGGAGCGTGATTGGGAAGTGGAGCGGCGTCCCACTGGGCGCGCTGCTGGACGCCGTGCAGCCGCGGCCGGATGCCCGCTACGTCGTCTTCCGTTGCATGGATAACGACGGGTCCGGCGTGCCGTACTACGAAAGCCTCGACATGCATCAAGCGCGCCATCCTCAGACGCTCCTCGCGTTGCGCCTCAACGACGCTCCGCTCGATCCCGATCACGGCGCGCCGGTGCGCTTGCGCGTACCGACGCAGTTGGGCTATAAGAGCGCCAAGTGGATCGCTCGAGTTCAAATCGTCGGCAGCTTCGCGACCATCGCCGGCGGCCACGGCGGCTACTGGGAAGACGAAGGCTACGAGTGGTACGCGGGAATCTGAGCCCGCATTCCCGGTGATCGCCGCCGTCGCCGCAGCGGTGCTCGTACTCGCCGGCGGAGATGCCCTGCGCGAAAAACTCGAAGAAACGGCGACGCTCTACCTGGCGAACGTAGCGCGGATCGCACCAATTGCCGGACGCGATACGACGTTCGACTACTACGAGCGCTTGCGCCAGGATGTCGCATCGCTCGACGATTCCGACGTGCCCGAGGGCTACACCGCGTCGGAGTGGCTGAATACGCGGCTGCAACCGCGACGCTCGACCTCAGCCTCGCCGAGCAACTGCTGCGCGAGTCCTACGAGCCGATGCGAGACGTTCGTGGACTCGCCGAGACGCTCGTGCGCTCGTCACGGGACGGAACGATGCAGCCTGTTTCCGTGTACGTGCCGGCAACGTATTCGGGCGCTCGGGCCGCCCCGTTGATGCTCTTGCTCCACGGTCGTCCGCAGTCGGAGTCCCAACTGCTCGCGCCGGATTTTCTCCACAAGCTCGCGGACGCAACCGGCACGATCCTCGTGGCACCCTGGGGGCGCGGCTACTACGATTTCCGCGGATCGTCGTCCGACGTGTACGACGCCTTGCATGCGGCATTAGACGCTTTTCGAATCGACGGCCGCAAGAAGTACCTGGCCGGTTACTCGATGGGTGGATTCTCCGTATTCGAAGTTGCGACGGCGCACCCAATGATTGGTCGGCCGTCGCCTGCATCGCGGGGCGCTGCTGGGCTCCGATGCGCCACTGGCCATCGCCATGCTGCGCAGGACGCCGGTTTACGTGCTCACGGGAAGTGCCGACGACAGCATCCCGACGCAATATCCAACCGCGACGGCAGCCTATTTACGCGCCGCGGGCTTCGACGTTTCGTTCTATTCACAACCGGGCGACCTGCACCGTCTCATAACGCTCGTGCCGATTCTCACGCAAGCTTGGGACGATATGCTGCGGCAGATCGTTCGCGCGCCGCCCGAGGGCCTGGGCGCGATGTCGCTACCGGCGGCGATGCCGGCGAATCCGATGAAGCCCTGACTACATCCGAAAGACGCCGAATTCGGTTCGCGGTTGGGGCGCGTTGGCTGCGGCATCGAGGCCAAGCGCGATGACGCGCCGCGTATCGAGCGGATCGATGATGCCGTCGTCCCACAGCCGAGCGGTCGAATAGTACGGACTTCCCTCGCGCTCGTACTTTTCTAGAATCGGCGCCTCGAAGGCCGCCTTTTCTTCGGGCGTCATCTCGCCCTTGACCGTCGAAAGGACGCTGGCCGCCTGCGGGCCACCCATCACGCTGATGCGCGCGTTCGGCCACATCCAGAGCTGGCGCGGCGAATACGCGCGTCCGGACATGCCGTAGTTGCCGGCGCCGAAGCTGCCGCCGATGACGACGGTAAACTTCGGCACCTCGGCGCAAGCAACGGCGGTCACGAGCTTGGCGCCGTCCTTGGCGATGCCGCGGTTTTCGTATTCGCGGCCGACCATGAATCCGGTGATATTCTGCAGGAAGAGCAGTGGAGTTCCGCGCTGCGCGCAGAGCTCGATGAAATGCGCTCCTTTGAGCGCGCTCTCGCTAAAGAGGATGCCGTTGTTTGCCAAGATGCCGATCGGGTGACCTTCGATGCGAGCAAAACCGCAAATCAGGGTCGTACCGTACCGCGATTTGAACTCGGCAAACTCCGACGCATCGACCAATCGCACGATAACCTCGCGAACATCGTAGCCCGTGCGGCTCTCCGCCGGAATGATGCCGTAGATCTCCCGCGGATCGTGTTTGGGAGGCACCGGATCGCAGCGATCCCATTGGCGCGGCAGTTCGCGATGAAGATTGCGAACGATCTGACGTACTAGCGCGAGCGCGTGCTCGTCATCGTTGGCGAAATGGTCGGCAACGCCGGAAATGCGCGTGTGGACGTCGGCACCCCCGAGATCTTCGGCGGTCACGATCTCGCCCGTCGCCGCGCGCACCAGCGGCGGACCGCCGAGAAATATCGTGCCTTCCCCTTTGACGATTACGGTTTCGTCGCTCATTGCGGGCACGTAGGCGCCTCCGGCCGTGCACGAACCCATCACGGCCGCAATCTGCGCGATGCGTTTGCTCGACATGCGCGCTTGATTGTAGAATATTCGCCCGAAATGATCGCGATCGGGAAAGACCTCGGCCTGCAGCGGCAAGAACGCGCCGCCCGAGTCGACGAGGTAGATGCACGGGAGATGATTCTGCTCGGCGATCTCCTGGGCTCGCAGATGCTTCTTGACCGTCATGGGATAGTACGTGCCGCCTTTGACGGTCGCATCGTTGGCGACGATCGTGCAATGCTGGCCCTCGACGATCCCGATACCGGTGACGATGCCCGCAGCCGGCGAAGCGTTGTCGTACATCTCGTACGCAGCCAGTGCAGAGAACTCCAGGAAATCTGAGCCAGGATCGATCAGACGCTCGATGCGTTCGCGCGCCGGAAGCTTGCCGCGCCCCCGGTGCTTTGCAAGCGCGTCGGCGCCGCCGCCGGCGCGCACGGCGACCAGCCGTTCGCGCAGCTGCGCGACCAGGCGTTCCATCCGTTGCGCGTTGGCCGCAAAATCGCTCATCGCGGCGCCTTTCGGCGTCTTCCCGCTTAGAGCCCGGTTAGGACCTTCGCCACGGCGCGGGCGGCCGCGCCGCGCCCACGGAAGTACGTGCGCGATGGCGGTACAAACGACGACCGACGTTAGCGGCATCACGCGCCCTTCCGGGCTGTTCGATCCCAGCTCCGCCCTGCGGTTGCACCGGGGGCGCCTTGGCACTCGTGCCGCCGCGCATTTGTTACGCCGTGGCGGCTTCGGGGGAACGCCCGACGAGATCGCCCGCGTTGCCGAGATGACCGCCGCCGACGCGGCGTCGTCGCTGCTGCAGGTGCCGGCGAGCGCGAGCATCGCGCCGCCGCCGGAGCTCGGTGCTCCGGCGCAGCCGGCTGCGCGTGCCGTTATTCTCGACGTGCAGCTTTGGTGGCTCAACCGCATGCTGTCCACGCCCGCGCCGCTTCAAGAGAAGATGGCGCTCTATTTCCACGGGCATTTCACCTCGCGTGCGACGCCGCGTTTTCCCTGGATCACGTACAATCAGAACGCGCTTTTCCGAAAGTACGCGCTGGGCAACCTGCGCGACCTGACCCGCGACGTTTCGAAGGATGCCGCGATGCTGATCTACCTCGATGGCCAAGTCAACGTCGCGGCCCATCCCAACGAGAACTTCGCACGCGAGCTGATGGAGCTCTTCACGCTGGGCGTCGATCACTACACCGAATCGGACGTGCGCGAATCGGCGCGCGCTTGGACCGGCTGGCGTGTCGATCGCCGCGACGATACCGTTAGCTTCAATCGGGCGCTGCACGATGGCGGCGTGAAACAGTTTCTTGGACGCGCCGGAACCTTCGACGGAGACGACATCGTCGAGATCATTTTCGCGCAACCGCAATGCGCGCGCTTCTTTGCCGTCAGTCTCCTGAACTGGTTTCTCTACAACGACCCGGAGCCGCAGCTTGTGGAGAGCGTGGCCGAGCTGTTGCGCCGTCACGACTACGAGCTCGCGCCGGTGATCGAGACGATCCTGCGCAGCGAGGTTTTCTATAGCCCACGTGCCTATCGCGGCTTGGTGAAGAGCCCGATCGAGTTCGTCGTGGGGACCTACAAGACGCTCGGTTTGACCGCCGTGGATTTCGGCGCCCTCGCGGCGCTGCAACAAATGGGGCAGCGTCTCTTCTTTCCGCCGACGGTCGCCGGTTGGCCTGGCGGCGAGAACTGGCTTACGAGCGGCACGATGATTGCACGGCAGAACTTTCTCACTCGGCTCCTCAACTCGCAAACAGCCGCTGGATCGTCGTGGCTACGCGGTTTGCCCGTTCGTTCGAGCGAAGCGGCGCAACTTGTCGTGCGCAACGTCTTGCAAGACGACGTCGCTCCTGCGTCGGCGGGGGAGATCGAAGCCTTCCTCGGCGGATCTGACAGCGCCGCACTTGCGGCGCTCTCGGCGGAAAACTTCGATCAGCGTGTGAGCGGCGCCGTCTATCTCGCCATGGCCACGCCTGCGTACCAGCTGAATTGAATACCCGATGAAACGAAGAAACTTCCTGGTCGGGACCACGGCCGGCCTGGCGATCGTCGCCAACACCGAGCACGTCTTCGCCCGCGCCTTGGCACAAACGCCGCTCCCCGGCTTACCGGGCGGCGAAGATCGCTGCCTCGTCGTCATCAACCTCTACGGCGGCAACGACGGTTTGAACTGCGTCGTTCCGCACGGCGACGATCGCTACTACGCGTTGCGCCCGGCCTTGGCGATCGCCAGAAGCGACGTTCTTGTGATCGATGGCCACATCGGTTTCAATCCGGGCATGCGGTCGATCAAAGCGCTCTACGATAAGGGAGCGGTAGCGGTCGTACAAGGCGTCGGGTATCCGAACCCCGATCACTCCCACTTCCGCTCGACGGAAATCTGGCAGACCGCGGTGCCCGAGCGTTACGTGCACACGGGATGGCTGGGGCGGTATTTCGACGACACCCCGGCAGCCCGCGACAACCTCTTTAGGGGCGTCTCCGTCTCGAAGGTCCTTCCCGAGGTCCTGGTTTCGGAGCGTACGGATATTCCCGCCATTCCGGGCTTAGGACAGTACGCGATGATCGCCGATAGAAACCTCGCCGCACGCAGCGCGTACGCTCGCGGCGCGCACGATCGCCGGCTACCGTTCCAATCGCCCTATTTGGCCCACGTGATGGAGATCGAAGCCGACGCGCAACGCAGCTCGGAGCAGTTGCCCGGGCTCGTCGCCGGCTACGTGACGAAAGCCCCGTATCCGGCAACCGCCATCGGTAGAAGTCTGGCGCTCGTGGCGCAGATCGTGGGCAGCAATCTCGGGACGCGGGCGATCTACGTGGAGCACGGTTCCTTCGACACGCACGTCAGCCAGCAGAAAACCCAGAACCTCTTACTCACCCAGTTCTCCGACGCCGTGGGTGCCTTCTACGGCGATCTCGCCGCGCACGGCAACGATCGTCGCGTTTTGACGCTGACGTTCAGCGAGTTCGGCCGGCGCATCGAAGAGAACGGCAATCGTGGAACCGATCACGGCGAAGCGTCGCCGCTCTTCTTGATCGGCGGCGGCGTGCGCGGCGGAATCTACGGAGCGCTTCCAGACTTGAGCGCGAGCAACATGGGCAACGTCCGCTATACTACCGACTTCCGCAACGTCTACGCGACGGTCTTGGAGCGCTGGCTCGGACGACCCTCAGCCGCGGTGCTCCACGGCGAGTTTCCGGCACTTCCCGTGCTGGCGTGACGACGTCCATTCTCTTTTTGGGCAGCGGCGGTGCGCGCTTCGTCGTTGCGCGCCAACTGCGGGCGTCGGGCGGAATGTGGATGCGCTTCGGGGCGACGCAACTGCACGTGGATCCCGGCCCCGGCGCGCTCGTACGTGCGCTCTCGCACGTTCCGCCGTGCAATCCGCGTGAGCTCGACGCGATCGTACTCTCACACAAACATCTCGATCACTCCGGCGATGTCAATGTGATGATCGAGGCGATGACCTCCGGAGGCTTCCACCGCCGCGGTGCGGTACTGGCGCCGGCCGATGCATTCGACGTCGAGCCCGTCGTGCTGCCGTACGCGCGTCGCTTCGTCGAACGGGTCGAGCCGCTCACACCCAGTGGGGGGCCGTGGCGCGTGGGTCAAGTCGAACTCTATACCTCGATGGCACATGCCCATTCGGTGCAGACGTATGGCTTGCACGTGGTGTACGGCGATCTGCGCGTTTCATATCTTCCCTGCGGCCGATACTTCGACGGACTCGCAGCCGACTACGCGTCGCATCGCCCCGACGTGCTGATGGTCAACGTGCTGCGTTTTCACGACAGGATGAATGTCGATCATTTCACCTGGCAGGATGCGCGCCGGATCGTCGCCGAGGTGCGGCCGAAGGTCGCCGTCTTTCAACACTTCGGAACGAAGATGCTGGAAGCCAATCCGCCGCGCTTAGCCGCGGCGTTGGAAGACGAGATCGGGATTCGCGCGATTGCAGCTTACGACGGTTTTACTTTCGATGTCGAAACGGCGGTCGCGCAGGCTGACGCGGGACTCGAATCGGCAGGCGCACGCTCCCGTTGAGCTCCTGGCGCACGCGCGGGTGATCGTTCATCGAGCCGCTGTAGAGGTAGACGGATCCGTTCTTTGAGGTAGCGGTTACGATGGGACCGCCGCCGCGAACCGTGGCCTGTTTGGTCGCCGGATCGCCGCGCACGTCAGCCTCATCGAGGAAGCTCGAGACGACGTGACCCGAGCCGCTGTGAGCGCCGATCTGCGCGCCGCCGTTGATGCCGAGCCCGACGTTGCCGTGCTCCGATTCGAAGCGTGCCAGCCCAGGCTGAAAATATCCGTCATCGTATACGATGGAGCCGTACTCGCTGCTCGCCTGAATTTGGTGCGAGGTGCAGTTTTGGAAGAGCATATCGCCCATCGCCGTGCGAACCCGCAGCCGGTCGAAGCTCGAATTCGTCGCGATGATGCGTCCGCGCAGGGATTCGACGAAGCCCGTGCCGGCAACGCGGTCGAGGGTGATTGCCGCCTTGTGGCTGTGGGCGATGAACACGCCGCGATAGTCGGCGATCGTCAGGTGCCCCATTCGCTGATGAGCCAGCACCATCGCCGTACCCCGCGGAATCATGATCGTAACGTCTCCGGTAATACCGCTTGCGACGACTGCGTCGTGCGGCGCTCGCGGAAGTTCGGGGAGAACGAAAGACTCGGCCGGCAAGGTCACCGGACCGTGCTCGGTCGCAACGCGTTGCGACGCCATCTGCAGCTGGCGCGGCATGCGCGGATCGACCTCCGCCGGCAGAAGGTGGCGCACGTTGAGCGGATGATCGGAGGAAATGGAGACCTGCTGACGGTCCCACGTTTGAATGGTGACCTGACCGCGGTTTACGTGAACGTTCAGTATGGGAGAGGGGCCAACGTCGATAAGCTCGTCGGCGCCGGCGGGCGCCGCGAGAGCCAGACAGCATAACGAGGCGAGAAGCATCACGTTTGCTCCCCGCCCCCATCCTCGTAGCACCATCCCATTGTATCGAGGCGGGCTTGCGCCCATCATGAGAGGGCGGTGAACGGAAGCTCCAAACGCGGTAAGATCACGCGAAACAGCGCCCCGCCGCTGGGGGCCTTCGCGGCCGTGGCCTCGCCGCCGTGGACTCGGGCGATGGAGCGGACGATGGCCAAGCCAAGCCCCGTGCCGGGCACCTCTCGCGACCGGGCCTTGTCGGCCCGGTAGAAGCGCGCAAAGATGTTCGAGAGCTCTTCCTCCGGTATTCCCGGCCCACTGTCGGTCACTTCGACCCAGGCCGAAGGGCCCGCGCTGCCGACCCGCACGTCGACGTGCCCGTGCTCGCTGAACTTCAGCGCGTTGTCGATCAGATTGCCGATCATCTGCCGCAGCAAATTGGAATCGCCGTAGACAGTGGGGGTTCCGGCATGCGCAAAGCGCAGCTCGATCTGCTTTTCCGCGGCCCGTCCGGAGGCGTTCTGGACGGCTTCGCTAGCGATTTGCGCGAGCGAAAGCGGCTCTTTGGGGATCTCGTCGCCGCGGTCGGCCTTTGCCAGCGTCAGCATGCCGTTGACCATGCCGGCAAGATCGGCGCTTTCACGTGCGATCGTTTCCAAGCTCTCGCGGCGGATCGTCGGGTCGTCGTCGCCCCAGCGCAGCAGCATTTGCGCGTTGGCGTTGATCGAGGTCAGCGGCGTCTTGAGTTCGTGAGAGGCGTCCGAGATGAACTGCCGCTCTCGCGCGATGGCCTCGCCAAGCCGCGCGAGGAGATCCTTGAAACTCTGCGCCAAGCGGCCGATCTCGTCGCGTCCGTCGTTACGAATGCGCGCCGGCCCGTGGAACGCTCCGGAGGCCGCAGCGAGTGCGAGACGATCGGAGCTGATCTCGCGCATCTCGCGCGACAGATCGTCGATCGGCGTCGTCGCTTGCGCGGCCAGCACGATCGAGAGCAGGATGACCGCCGCTGCCGTGACCGCAAGTACGACGAGGATTGCCTCCCGCGCGCTCGTGAACGTCCGCTGCAGCGTGTCGAGCGGTTCCCCAACGTGAATGATGGCCGAGTTCATGCCCTCTTGAAGGTAGCGGTCCTCGACGAGAAAGGGCCGGCCGCCGAGCGTGATGTGGCGGAAGGTGACGTCGTGTGCCGGAGTGACGCTAAAGTTTGGCGGGATCGTGAGTGACCCCAGATTCTCCGTTTTTGCCAGCGGGTACCCGTCGCTGGAGTCGACCTGCACGAAGCTGTTGGCCGAGTTCCACGTGGCCAAATTGCTGCTGCTGAAGAGAAACTGCAAGGTGCTGATCGGCGAATCTTCGAGCGAGAACGGCGTCGAGGACTGCTGGGCGAACTGCACGATCGCCCGCATGGTCGCGTTGACCGTCGTCTCGGCTTGATAGTCCAGGATCTTCTGAAACCGCCAAACGATGATCCCACTCATCGCACATATCGTAATAATGAGCAACGCCGAATATCCCAGCGCAATGCGCCACTTCAAAGACACAAGCGAAGCGCCTCCGGCGAACGCACCCGTCAATCCTTGATCGTGTAGCCCACGCCTCGTACGGTGGTGATGAGCTTGTCGTCGAAGCCGTCGTCGATCTTGCCGCGCAGGTAGCGGATGTACACGTCGATGAGGTTGGAGTCGCCGAGAAAATCGCTGCCCCAAACCCCGTTGAACAGCTCGTCGCGCGTATGGACCTTGTTGCGGTGTAACAGCAGGTACTCGAGCAACGCGTACTCCTTGGCGGTTAACGAGATTGGCTTGCCGTCGCGGTGCACCTCGTGCCGATCGCGATCCATAACGACGTCGCGGTATTCGATGACGTTTCCTTGCGGTGCGCGCTCGCGCAGCCGCGCGCGCACGCGCGCCAGCAGTTCTTCGGTCGAAAATGGCTTCGTGACGTAATCGTCGGCGCCGACGTCGAGCCCGGTAACTCGATCCGGAACGCGGTCGCGGGCGGTCAGCATGATGATGGGCACCCGGCTCTTGGCGCGAATGCGCTTGCAGACTTCGATGCCGTCCATGCGCGGGAGCATCAAATCCAGAATAACGAGATCTGGCTCCTTGAGCGCTTTTTCGAGCCCGGCTAAACCGTCTCGGGCGACGTCCACCTCGTACCGTTCGTGCTCGAGCTCGAGCTGGAGGACGCGACTAATTGCCGCGTCGTCCTCGATGACGAGGATTCTATAGGTGCGTCGTTCCGCCGCCGCGCGATTGTCCATGGAAAGAGATTATCGGAGGCCCCTCCGGTCTGACCTGTGAGGGAGCCCTCGAGCGGGTTGGGATACGGTGAAAAGTGAGAGCCAAACGGCGGTAGCCGCGCCGGCGGCCAGCCACGTCGCCGTCGCCGCGTTCGACAGCGCGGTCACTACGGTAGAGGTGATGGTGCCGAGCGTGTGCGCGAAGAGCGAACCGCCGCCAAGAACGATGAGGAGGACGAGCCAGACGCCGACCGCGCCGAGCACCCCCAACGCTGCCAATTCCCAAAAAGATAACGCCGGCGACGGGCGATACGCCGTGGCACGCAGGATGGAAGACCGCAAACCGGCCGGCGGCTCTTCCAGCGGAAGGCGGAGGAGGGCGCGGTCGAGGGCGTCAAGCGCCTGCGGGTCGTTGTCCATCGTCATGATTCGGTTACCTCCATGTCGTCCAGAAGCCTGCGCAGCTGCTCCTTCGCGCGAAATAGGTGAGTTTTTACCGTACCCATCGGCAGGCCCAGAACGTCCGCGATCTCGTCGTACTGGCGCCCCTGCAGGTGAAATAAGGTTATAACGGCGCGATATTTTTCCGGAAGCCGATCGATCGCGCGGCGCAGGCGGGCGGCCTCGTCGAGGGCGATCGTCTGTTGCTCCGGGCCGGCAGACGGGTCGGCGCGTTCGGGCAGTTCGCCGTTGGCGTCGTGCTTGCGCCGCGATAGGCGGTCACAGCAGGCGTGGTAGGCGATGGCAAAAATCCAGGTCGAAAACTTCGCGCCCTGCCGGAACGTACGCAGGCTGCGAAAGGCCTTGAAGAACGCTTCCTGGGTCACGTCGCGGGCATCTTCGACGTGATGAAGCATGCGATACGCTAAATGGTACACCGCACGGTCGTAGCGCTCGACGAGCGTGGCAAACGCGTCGGGGTGGCCGTCGAGGGCCATTGCGACCAACTCGCCGTCTTCGGGCGACACTCTTGCTTGCACGCGCGGGAGCTCCGTTAACAGCGCCGACACGCCAGTGGTACGACGCGGGGGCGCCGAATGTTTCGAGCGCGAGGGTGCGCCGGCGCCCACGGATCGCGAAACATCGAGGCGTCCCTGCCGTACGTGAGATAGCATGAATCACGGAGGCTCGACCCTAGAATGACCACCATCGCAAACAAGACCCTTCCTCGCGGCGGCACCGGCCGGCTGTCCTCGACGCTCATGGCCGACGAGCGGAACTCCGCTCAGTCGCTGCGCCCCACCTTTGACGGCTGGGGACCGCGTCTCAACGGAGGCCTCTAGCAACCATGATCGACGACAACGTCGTAGCCGCTCTCGCCGTTACCTTTATCTTCGGAGCGCCTTGCGCGGTGTGGCTCGTCACGCGAGTCCTCGCGCATCAAGAGCGTATGGAGATGCTGCGGCGAGGAATCAGTCCGCCGCCGAACTCGCGTGAATGGCGGCGCGCGGTGCGGCAAGGCTGGGTTCCGGGACCGACGGCGCCGCCTGCCGCAAACACCTACGAAATCGAAGCGAACTATTACGCGCAATATCAGATGCGCCGGGGAATACAAGTCGCGTTTGTCGGGTTGGCGCTGTTGATCGGGTTGGGATTCATCGGTTATCGCGGCGATGGAACCTTCGTGTACGGGCCGTGGCTACTGGGTGGCTTGATCCCGATGTTCGTCGGCATCGCGCAGATCGTTTCCGCTCTGGCTGGCGGTGCAACCTTCGGAAGGCCGACGCCGCGTCGCGGATTAGGACCGAACACTCCCGGATCCGTACCGCCCGAGTACAACGCGGAGAGCGCGCGCCCGAGCGGGCCCACCTACGGCGGCTGGCGTCCGGGATCTCTTCCCGAAATTGAAAAGCCGGCTTCGCCCCCCGATTACCGCACGTAAAAGTTCGTTGCCGGAAAAGAAAAATGCCGCCGGTCGGTTGCCGGCGGCATTTTTTATTAAAATAAAGACGATGCTATTTGCAGGAGACCAAGGCCATGGCCCAGCCGGCGGCCGTGCGAGTCCTGACCAGATATCCATCCGCAGTCCGATCGTACACTTGGTACCCCGCTCGCAGTGCGTCGGCTAGCGATTTGAAGACAATAAGACCAGCCATCTGCGGACCCCCTCCTTTCGTGTTATTTACGCTCTCTATACAGTATAACGGCTCTAGTAGCAAGAGCGTTCACCCATTCGCGGAGATTTTTCTAAGAATTCGCAGAAAGTGCGATGAGTATGGTTCGCACGACCACCGTGGTGCACCGGCGGGAGCCCGCACCGGATGTTGTAGCGTTAACGCTCGATTGCCCTGGGCTGGCGGATGCCGTGCGGCCCGGTCAGTATCTCATGGTGATCCCCCGGAGCGTTCAAGCGGCTGCAACGGCGCTTGCCGTCTACGAAGCTGAGGGCAAGCGCGCGAGCATCCTCTTCTTTCTCACGGGTAACCGGACGCGAGAGCTTGCGACGCTACGCGTCGGGGACGAGCTCGTGGTGATGGGACCGCTGGGCAACGGCTTCGATTGCGGCGTTCCGGCGCGCGACGTCGCCATCGTCGCAGGAGGCGTTGGCATCGCTTCGGTGTGGCTCTGCGCGAGAGAACTGAAAGCGCGCGGCGCCCGCGTGCGCCTCTACTACGGCGCGCGCAGCGAGCACCTTCTGGTGGATGCGGATCGCTTCGCGCACAGCGGCTGCGAAGTGATCGTGGCCACCGACGACGGCAGCGCCGGGCATCGCGGCTTCATCACCGAAGCGTTCGAGCAGTCGCAACCGCCGGATCTGATATTCGCCTGCGGTCCGTCGCCGATGCTGCGCGCCGTGGGTGCGATTGCCGGGCGCTGGGGCGTGCGCGCGCAGCTTTCGTTGGAAGAGACGTTTGGCTGCGGCGTGGGCGGTTGCTGGGGCTGCGTCGTTGCGATCGACGCCGCAAGCGCGCAAGCGCCGAGTTTTCCGCCGGCAGCGCGCGGCGGCAGCGACGTCGTCTACGCTCGAGTTTGCAAAGAAGGCCCCGTTTTTTGGAGCGAGGAGCTGCGATGGTGAACGCGCGTCCAGACCTCGGCGTTACGCTAGGAAAACTCCGTCTACGCTATCCGACGCTCATGGGCAGCGGCTGCTACGGTTCCGGTGAGGAGTTCGCGCCGTTCGTGGACCTCTCGAAGATCGGTGCGATCGTGCTCAAGAGTGTGACGCGGTTACCCCGCCTCGGCAACGTCACGCCGCGGCTCGTTCACACGCCGGCGGGCATGCTCAACGCAATCGGGCTGCAAAACCCCGGCATCGACTGGTATCTCGAGCGCGAGCTGCATAAGTACGCCGATCGCCCGTGCGCGATCGTTGGGAGCGTCGCCGGCTTCTCCGTCGAGGATTACGCGTACGTCTGCGAACGACTGGCGCAACGTGACGAGATCGAAGCCATCGAGATCAACGTATCTTGTCCGAACGTTGCGAGCGAAGGCGAGACCTTCGGTTGCGATCCCGACCTTACCGCGCGCGTCGTTGAAGCCGTCCGAGCAACGACCGAGAAGACGCTCATTGTAAAGTTATCGCCCAACGTGACGGACATCACCGCCGTAGCTCGCCAAGCCGAGCGGGCCGGGGCCGATGCGCTCGCCGTGATCAACACCGTCCGCGGCATGGCGATCGACGTCGAATCCTGGCGCCCGCGTTTGGGCAATATCACGGGTGGCCTATCGGGGCCGGCGATTCGTCCCATTGCGGTTTTGGCCGTCTACGAGGTTGCCAGAGCCGTGAATATTCCGATCGTGGGACAGGGAGGCATCGAGAACCTCACCGACGCGCTGGAGTTCTTCCTTGCGGGCGCGACGGCGATATCGATAGGCACGGCGAACTTCACCGATCCGCGCATCCCGGAGCGGGTCGTCGACGAGCTCGCTGCGTACTTGGTGCGACGCAACCTGGGCTCGCTGCGCGAGATCGTGGGACGGGCCAATGTCGGCATCGCTACACCGGATCAATACGAAGGAGACGAAGGATAGGGTATGGCTCCGCAGCTCATCGTGGCGCTCGACGTTCCTAGCGCCGAGGACGCAGAGCGGCTCGTCGACCAGCTCTACGAGCTCGACGTGATCGTCAAGATCGGACTGGAAGCACTCTACGGGTATCCCGAGCGGATCTTCGCGTACTGTGAAGCCCGCGACGTGCGGACGTTCGTGGATGCGAAGCTGCACGACATACCCCGAACCGTGGCTGCCGCGATGACCCAGCTCGTGCGGCCCACCGTGCAGATCGTCAACGTTCACGCGCTCGGCGGCCTCGAGATGATGCGTGCCGCGGTGACGCGCGCCGAGGAACGCGCCGCGGAGCTCGCGATGACGCCGCCGCAAATCTTCGCCGTAACGCTGCTGACGAGCATCGCAGCGGAAGATCTCAACGAGCTGGGCTTGCAGGGCGGTCCCGGCGAGAATGCGATTCGCCTCGCCGCGCTCGCGCGCGATGCGGGCTGCGCGGGCGTTGTGTGCAGCGCCCAGGAGGTGCGCGATCTCAAGCGATTCTTCGGGGACGATTTCCTCACGCTGACGCCGGGGATCCGCCCGGCCGGCAGCGGCCACGACGACCAGCGGCGCGTGACGACGCCCGCCGACGCAGCTACCGCGGGCTCCGACTACATCGTCGTGGGACGGCCCATCGTGGAAGCCGGCGATCCCGTTGCTGCCGCGCGCGCCATCCTCGAGGAGATGAGCATACGAGCGTGAGCGAGGCCGGACTCGATCTCGAAGCGCTGCTCGCGCAACGCGGCGCGCTGCTCGAGGGACACTTTCGTTTGAGCTCCGGTCGTCACAGCGATCGATTCGTGCAAAAGTTTCGTCTCCTCGAGGATCCCGCGTTGCTCGAACCCGTTGCCGAGGCGATCGCCGCGCGATTCCGCGAGAAAGAACCGACGCTCGTTGCGGGCGCGGCCGTCGGCGGCATTCTCCTCGCCTACGAAGTCGCGCGCCGATTGGGAACGCGCATGGTGTTCGTCGAGAAAGAACTCGGCGTTGCGGCGTTGCGCCGTGGCTTCGTCATCGATCCTTGCGACCGCGTGCTGGTCGTCGAAGACGTCGTGACGACCGGGCTTTCGGTTCGCGAAGTGCTCGGGGTCGTGCGCGCCTCGGGAGCGGCGGTCGTCGGCATCGGCGTGATTGTGGCGCGAGCGACGTTGGATTTTGAGGTCCCTACCTACGGGCTGTTGGATCTGCCGCTGGTTTCATTCGATCCCGCCGAGTGTCCGCAGTGCCGTGCGGGCGTGCCGCTTACCGATCCCGGCTCGAGGCGCGTTTGAGCATCGAAGTGCGGCGGCCCGCGACGGGAGCCGGAGCCTCCGCGGATCGAGAGTTCGTCGCCAAACTCGGCCGCAGCTCGGTGATGTCGAGCGTCGGCAGCCTGCGCGCGACGACGGAAGCGATGGCAGCTTCGGCATTCGACCGGCTCTACGAAATCGTCGGCACCCAGTCGCACCTCACGTTCATCGCCACCGAAGGCGAACGACGCGTGGGCTTCTTGCTTCTGCTCGACGAGCTTCCCGACGAGGTGACGCTCGTGGAGCAGGGCTTCATTGCCTACATGGCGGTCGATCCGGGGCGTCAAGGCGCCGGCGTCGGCGCGGCGCTGCTGGAGGCGGCGGAACATGAGGCAAGACGGCGCGGTTTACCGTATATGGCGCTGATGGTCACCGAAGAGAACGGCGTCGCGCGCCGCCTGTACGAACGCGCCGGATATCGGACGGAGCGCCGGCTCTTGTGTAAGCCGCTTTGAGCGCCGACCCCTGGCGTCGCGCGGGCTGGATCGTCGCCGCTATTGCGGTGGCGGCGGCGGCGCTTTGGTTTGCCGCCCATATTCCCAGGACTATCTCGATCTTCGTCATCGCGGCGTTCATCGCGTTTGGCGTTCAACCGATTGCAGCACGCTTGGAGCGGCGCATGGCAAAGCCGCTGGCAATCGCCATCGTCTTTGCGGGGCTGCTGCTGCTGGTCGCCGTCTTTCTCGTCGTCGTCGTGCCGTTGACCATCGCGCAAACCCAGCTTCTCGCCTCCAACGTGCCCGCCTATGCCGCGACCGCGCAGAACTGGGCGATGGACGCTCAGAGCTCGCTCGAGCAGTACTTTCCCACGTTGCACCTGCCGGCGTTCAACATCGGGCGCATCGGCGGAGCGCAGATGTCCGGCTACGTCACCACCGCCCTCGCCTCGCTCGGTGCGATCGCCGTCAATACCGCGACCGGATTTTTTATCGCCTTCTCCTCGATCATTCTCTCGGTGTTCTTCCTGTTGAACGATACGCAGATCGCCGAAAGCTTTGCCTCGGCGTTCCCGCCGGCCAAGCGCCAAACCGCGCGTAAACTCGCCGCCGAGGTGACCGAAGTGTTCGGCAGTTACATCTCCGGTCAAGTGATCGTGAGCGCAATCACCGGCGCCGTCATCGCGGCAGTCACCGCGCTCATCGGGTTCAAGTTTTCGCTCCTTATCGGGGTGATCTCGGCGGTGGCGTATGCGATACCGATAATCGGCATGCTCATCGCGCAGCTGATCGCGCTTCCGATGAGCGCGCCGCAGGGCGTGTGGATTATCGTATGGGTGCAGGTGATCATGTTTGCCATGGCGCGCATCAGCGACAACGTGCTCGTCCCGAAGATCATGGGGCAATCCGCTGGCGTCTCGCCGATCGGCGCGATGTTCGCGGTCTTCGCCGGCGGCGAGCTCTTCGGAATCCCCGGACTCATCCTGGGTATTCCCGCGGCCGCACTGATCAAGATACTCTGGCGGTATTTCGTCGCACCCTGGATTACGGCTCAGCTCGAAAAGAGCTAAGGTGCGGTAGCGACGCCGATCGGATCGGCGTACACGAAACGGCCGCAGGCACGCGCTGCAGCCAGACGAGCGGCGTTGGTTTGGGGCGGGAGATCGCTCTGGGCGACGGCGATGAGCAGCACGCCGCTGCGGCGCGCGTCGGAGCAGGCGGTTTCGTCGAGAAGATCTCGAGTACGGGTGGCCGGCGAGAGCACGTTTACGACGCCCAGCCGTAAACCCGCGCCGCCGACGGCGGTGGGCCGTTGGGTAGCGATCCAGTGGTAGATCCCCGGCGCTACGCCATTGACGCGCAACGCGTCGTCGTAGTAATCGATGGGGTGGCGCGCCGCCAAGTGCGTCGAGAGGATCACGCCGGCGGCAAGCCCGGCGGCTGCCGGCCACACGCTGCGGTGCCGATAGCTCACGGCGACCAGTGCGACGCCGACCGCGGCCAGCGGTAGGGCAGCGTGCGTCGACCCATCGTTCCAGAAAACGGCGAGGATCCGCCACGCGCCGAACGCTGCCGACGCGGCGAAAGCCAACGTGGCGAGCATTGCGGCACGTCCAATGTGGCGCGCGATCAGCAGAGCGCCAAGCGCAATGGCCGGCGCGGCGAAGCGCAACGAGGTTCCCGTCGCCAGCTGCGCGACGTTGGTCTCGTAACCGAACGGCAGCAGCAGGAAGACGAGTACGCACGCAAGTGCGGCCCAGCCCAGCGGGTCTTTTCTTCTCGTCGGCAGCGGTCCGAAGAGGGCTGCGGCGAGCGCAAACAACACGAACGGCGAGGTGCTCGCTGCGACCCGCGCGAGCAACCATAGCGCGGGCAGGCCGTTGGCGAGAATCGTCGTCGACCAGGGATGCGCGTACGCAGAACTCGCCGCCGGCGAGATGAGCGCGCCGCGCACGAGCAGCGCGTCGTGGAGCAGCCACGCTGCGATCGCCGCCCCGGCCGCGTACCAAACGCGACGCGGAGCCTTGGCGGCAAGCAGAGCGATCGCCGCAAAAATCCAACCTTGCGGTTTGACGAGCGCGGTCACCGCGATCGTTCGCATCGCCGCCGGCTCGCCGGCGATGCGGAGCGTCCACAAGCTTTCGACGAAGAATGCGGCGAGCCACACGTCGTTTTGCAGCGTACCGCCTTGAGTGGCGAGCGGATACACGATCACCAGCGCGGCCGCGAGGGCATCGGAAACCATCGCATTGCAACCCATCGCCTCGCGGGCCCACACGGTCACGCGCGTCGCGAGCAGGGCGAGCGCGCAGAGCCCGCACCACGGCAGCGCAAAGGGGCCGCTCACGGTATACAGTCCGCTGGCGAATAGCTCCGACGCTGGCGGATACCACCAATACCGCGTCGCGCTCGTCCAGAGCGAGTGCGCCTGGACCCACGCCGCGGCGTTGGGCAAATGGTACGAGAGCGAATCGCCGTCGAGCAGTGGACGCATCAACTGCGGCCAGGCCACGACCAGCAGCGCCGCCACGGTCAAATAGGGTGGCTGCTGCGCGCGTGCCGTCGACGTGGGGGGAGAGTGCATCTGTATCGCACGCAGCGTGCAGAGCGCGAGCGCGACGAAACACGCGACCGGATAGAGAAGGTGAACGGCGCCGAGCGCGAGCGGAATCGCGATGCCGAGGATCAGCGCGTCGCGCAAGCGGTCGGCGAAACGGTACTCTCGCGCGCTCCCGCGCAGCAGCGGAGCTGCCGCGAAGAGACCGAGCAGCCAGAGTGCGGCGAGGATGCCGGACGTCAACGTGCTGCTACATCGATTCCGGCGCCGTCACGCCGGCCAGAGCGAGCGTTTGCGCCAGCACGGTTCTCGCGCCCAGCGATAGCGCGAGTCGGGCGAGCCGGAGTGCGCGATCCTCATCCAAAATCTTGCAATCGGTGTAGAACTGATGGAAATCCGAAGCGACGTCGCGCGCGTAGCGCGCCAACCGATGCGGCGCTAAATGGTCGACGACCCCCGCAACGACCGACGGAAACTCCGCCAGCCGCCGGATGAGCGCGATTTCTGCCGGGTGCGTCAGCGATTCGAGCGGCGCGCCCGTTGCGGCGGCGACGTCCTCGGGAAGCGCGCGGCGCAGCACCGAGGCAATGCGAGCGTGACCGTACTGCACGTAGTAGACCGGATTCTCGTTCTCTTTCTCCGCCGCCAGTTCGAGATCGAACGTAAGCGGCGATTCAACTGCCGGCATAATGAAGAAAAAGCGCGCCGCATCGACGCCGACTTCATCGATGATCTCGTCGAGCGTTACGATCTCTCCGGCGCGTTTGCTCATGGAGACCTGCTCGCTCCCCCGCATGAGCGCCACTTGCTGCACGATGAGCACCTCGAGCCGGCCTGGATAGCCCAGGGCAGTGGCCAGGCCTTTGAGGCGCTCGATGTAGCCGTGATGGTCGGGACCGAGCACGTCGACGACCCGATCGCTCACCTTCAGTTTCTGATAGTGGTAGGCCACATCCATGCAAAAGTACGTGGGACGGCCGTCGCTGCGCAGCAGCACGCGATCCTTGTCATCGTTAAACTGCGTCGCGCGAAAGAATAGCGCACCGTCCTGCTCGTAGACGAGTCCGAGGGCGCGCAGCCGCTCGATGCCCTCACGTACTTTGCCGGTTTCGTGCAACTCGCGCTCGCTTTGCCAGCGATCGTACTCCACCCCGAAGCGGCGCGCCGTGCGCTGTTGCTGCGCGACCAATCGATCGCGGGCGTAGGCGGCGAAATGCGGCAGCCAATCGTCTTGCGCGGCGCGTAACCAGCGATCGCCGTCGCTCTCGCGGATGTCCTTGGCGAGATCGATCAAGTACTCGCCGGGATATCCGTCCGGCGGTACCTCAATCGTTGGTTCGAAGAGTTGGCGATAGCGCGCGTAGAGCGAACGCGCGAGCGCATCGAGCTGGCCGCCGGCGTCGTTGATGATCCATTCCACGAAAACGTCGTAGCCGCGAAAGCGCATGGCGTTGGCCAGCGTCGCGCCGACGGACATCGAGCGGCCTTGCACCACGACGAGCGGCCCGGTGGGATTGGCGCTCCCGAACTCGAGTGAAACGCGGACGCCGTTGGATGGCACCGCGCCAAAGCGATCGCCGTCCTGGAGCAGGCGCTCGAGCTCATCGTGCCACACCGCTGCGGTGAGCCGGAGGTTGATGAAGCCGGCGACCGCCTCGACGCGTTCCAAGCCGCCAGCCGGCCCGGGCGCCGCATCGAGAACGTCGTCGGCGAGTTGCGCCGCGATTTCTTGCGGCGCGCGACGCGCGCTCTTGGCCAGCGAGAAGGCGACATTGGTGGCGAAATCGCCGAACTCCGCGCGCCGGGGCGCTTCGAAGAAGATGGCCGGCTCGGCGATGCCGTAGCGCCGCGCAATCGCCGCGGCGGCGGCATCGCGAAAACCGCGCAGCGTTTTCTCGACCGAACTCATCACCCATGCTCTTCGCCGCCCGATGGAACTCCGACCCGCGCGTAGCTCGAGGCGCCCCGCGCTTCGACCGCGCCTTCGAGCTCGAGCATTGCCAGCGCGGCGAGTGCGGCCGGCACGGAAAGGCCGCTCTTGGCAACGAGCCGATCGAGGTCGAGTGCGCCGCCCTCGAGCGCCCGCAGCAGCGCTTCGCCGGTCGCATCGGCCCCGGCGCGCCTTGGCGGTGGGGAGGGCCGGAGGTTGAGCTCTCCCAGCGCTTCCAAGACGTCGCCGGACGAGCGCGCGAGGGTCGCGCCGTCACGAATCAATACCAGGCATCCTTGAACGTGCCTGCGATCGACATCACCCGGAACGGCGAGCACGGGGATCCGCCCAGCGGCCCAGGTTGCCGTGTTGAGCGCGCCGCTGCGCGCCGGCGCCTCGATGACGAGCACGGCGTCGGCCAGCGCCGCGACGACCCCGTTGCGCTGGAGAAACTGATGGGGACGGGCGTCCTGGTCAGGAGGAAACGGCGACACGACCGCGCCCCCGCCGGCGACGATCCGTTCGGCGAGCTGGCGGTTCCGGGGCGGGAAGAAGCGCCGATGGCCGCCCCCGAGCACGCCGACCGTCGGCGCTCGTGCCTCCAAGGCGCCTTCATGGGCGGCAGCGTCGATGCCCAGAGCGAGGCCGGAGATGACGCAGCAGCCGGCCGCGCCGAGTTCGGCGGAGAGACGGCGGGCCAGGCCGCGTCCGTACGCCGTGGCGGCCCGCGTCCCGACGACGGCGACGCAAGGCCGCTTCAGTCCGCGCAGCGACCCAACACACCACAAGCCGTCGGCCGCAGCCTCGAACCCCCGGCCTTCGCGGAGCGCCGCAATTGCCGGCCGGGCCTCGAATATCGGTTCGAGCTCGAGCATATCGGAGCCATCACGCGGAGGGGCGGCGATGCAAGGGCGGCCCAGCGGGGGGATTCGGGAGCGCCCAACGGAATAGGCGGCCGCACGGAGGTAGCACAGTTGCCAGCAGAAGCGTATTGCGTCAAATGCAAGGCCAAGCGCGAGATCAAAGACGCGATCCAGACCACAATGAAGAACGGCCGCCCCGCAACGGAAGGTAAGTGTCCCGTCTGCGGTACCAAGATGTTTAAGATCGGCGCGGCCTAACGGCAAGGCACCGATCCTAGGAGTTTTCGAGTCCCAACGTGGCAGCACGTTGGGGCTTTTTTTGCCTAACCCACCGCTAGTGACGTATAATACGTGCGCCCACAAGATATGCCGTGGGGGAGAGAATTACTACTGACCTGCCCGACCTGCCGCAAGAGCGAGACGCGCGTCGTCGACTCGCGCGACGACGAGACGGTCGTCCGGCGCCGCCGCGAATGCTTGGATCCGCGGTGCAAGCATCGCTTTACGACCTACGAGCGCATGGAAGTGCCGCGGCTTTTCGTTGTGAAGAAGGATGGGCGCCGGGAACAGTATAGCCGCGATAAGATCTTGTCCGGTCTGCGCAAGGCCTGCGAGAAACGGCCGATTTCGGAGGCACGAATGGAAGGCGTGGCCGCCGACGTCGAACGCGAACTCTTCGCTCGCGGAGAGAGCGAAGTAGCCTCCGCGATGGTGGGTGAGAAACTCATGGATGCGCTGCGAAAGCTCGACCCGGTTGCGTACATCCGCTTCGCCAGCGTATACCGCTCGTTCCGCGACATCGAAAGCTTCCGCGAAGAACTGGCCCAGCTCTAGTGGCCTCTTGCCGATGACGCAACGGGTCCGCGTCGCGCTCGCGCGCCTGCCCCAGGCCGAAGGCTTGCCGGTGCCCGCCTATATGAGCGAGCATGCTTCCGGCGCCGACCTCTGCGCCGCGATTCGCGACCAGCTCACCCTTTTGCCCGGCGCTCGGGTGCTCGTGCCCACGGGGATCGCGATCGCGCTGCCGCCCGGCTACGAAGCCCAGATCCGCCCGCGCAGCGGACTGGCGATTCGGCATGGCGTTACCTGTCTCAATGCGCCGGGAACCATCGACGCGGATTATCGCGGTGAAGTGCACGTGGTACTGGCTAACTTGGGATCTGAACCCGTGGTCATCAATCGCGGCGACCGCATCGCACAGATGGTTGTCGCTCCGGTCGCGCAAGCGGCGTTCGACGTGGTCGACGAGCTGCCGCCGACGCTCCGTGGCGGCGGCGGCTTCGGTTCCACCGGAGTCACGCCGTGAACGTCTACATCGTCGGCAAGGGCGCTCTTGGCACGTACCTCGGCGACCTGTTGCGGGGCATCGGCGTCGACGTCGCCTACGCGCCGCGCGAAAAAGATCGGGTGACGCCGTACGAGGCCGACGTTGCCGTCGTTGCGACCAAAGCCTACGACACGGACTCCGCGATCGAAACGCTGCGCGCAGCCATCCGCTATCCCGAAAAGTGCGTGTTCCTCTCGCCGCAAAACGGTGTGGGCAACGAAGAGAAGCTCGCCGGCGTTTTCGGTGCGGACAACGTCGTCGCCGCAGCGCTGACGTCGCCGGTCGATCGTGACCGCGACGGCAATGCGCGCGTGACGCACGATGGCGGCCTCGCCCTCGCGCCGGTCGGCACTAATGCGTACAACTGGCTCTCCGCGACCTTTGCCAGCACCGGCCTGACGGTCAAAGTCGTGGAGGATTGGCGCGCGCTCAAGTGGAGTAAGCTCGCACTCAACGTGGTCGCCAACGCCAGCTGCGCCATCCTCAACGTGCTGCCGAACCGCTTCGTGCATTTCGACAAAATATTCACGTTGGAGATCCGCATGATTCGGGAGGTGCACACGGTTATGACAGCGCTGGGCATTCCCGCGATCGATCTGCCGCACTATCCCGTGCGCGCGCTCTTCGCGATCGCCGCGCTGCCGAGCCCAATATCGCGCACCGTGCTGGCGCGTGCCATCGCGGGGGCCCGCGGTACCAAGCCGCCATCGCTGCTCATCGATTTGCGTCGTGCCAAGCCGCGTACCGAGGTGGACGTGCTCAACGGCGCGGTGGCGGCAGCCGGCAACGAACGCCGGGTGCTCGTCCCCGTCAATGCCGTGTACGCCCGCGTGCTCAGCGACATCTCGCACACGCCGCCGCTGTGGGCAAAGTATCGGGAGCATCCCGATCGGCTCGAGGCCGAGGTCGAAGCCGAGGTAAAGCGGGCGAGAGTACTCGCGCGAGCTGGGCACGAACGCTGAGCAGCGATGCGCGACCCGAACGTTCCCGAATCGCTCGAAGGCTGGTGGATTCTCCACCGTATGTTCGCTTTCGATCGGCGAGCCTGGGATGCGCTTCCCGAAAAACGCCGCAATAAGTACGCCGGGCACGCGGCCGATCTCGTCGACCACCTCAAGGGCAGCGATGAGGGCGACGTCGGGCTGACGCAGATCGTGGGCCATAAAGGCGATCTGATGCTCACCCACTACGCGCGTTCGTTCGACGGATTGGCTTACGCGCAGACGCTCGTCGATAAGCTCGAGCTGCGTGAGTTTCTCCTACCGCGCGGCTCGTACGTATCGGTGCTCGAGCTGGGCCTCTACGATGCAACGGGGAAGATTCACGCCGAACTCAACCAGCGGGGGCTCGCGCCGCAGTCGCCCGAATGGATCGCCGGCTTTGACGAACTCGTCCGCAAGCAAAGCGAGAGTCCGTACATCGGGCCTCGTCTCTGGGCAAGGATTCCATCGCGCCGTTACCAGTGCTTCCATCCCTTCAGCAAACGCCGTGGCGAAGTGCAGAACTGGTACATTCTCGGGTTCGAGGCGCGCGCGAAGATGACGAGCGAGCACGGAGGCGTCGCACGCTCGTACCACGGGCGCGTGACGGAGGTGGTATCGGGTTCCGCCGGCTTCGACGACTTCGAGTGGGGCATGGATCTCTACGCCGACGATCCGATCGTTTTCAAGAAACTTCTCAACGAGATGCGCTTCGGCGAATCAATCGGCCGCTACGGCGAGTTCGGACCATTTTGGGCCGGATTGCAGTTTTCGCCCGGAGAGCTGCCCGCATTTCTCGATGGCGATGCCGTTCCGCAGCTCGATGGTCCGCCATCGTAGGCGCCCTTAGCGTCCGACGATGGTATACGGCCCGTTTCCCAGGGGAATCGGCCGGCTGACGCTGCCGTCGGCAACGCCGACCACGACGCACGCGTTGTCGCGCCCGACCACGACGAATGCACGACGGCCGTCGCTGCTAAAAAACCCGCTGGTGGGTGCGCCGCCAACCTCGATCGGCGCGCGCGCGGCATTGGTCGAAAGATCGATCGGCGTTATCGTCGAGTTCGCGTGGTTCATCACGTAGGCGAGGCGACCGTCCGGTGAAATCGCCATCTCCAAGGGCGCGATGCCGACGGGTATCGCTGCGCCGGCGCGTGCGGGTCCCGAAATATCGATCGGCGTTACGTCGTTGGCGGCACTGTCGACGACGTACAGGCGCCGCCCATCGGGCGTGACCGCGAGCCCGGCGGGCCGCAGGCCGACCGGGATCTCGCTGCCGACGCGATTGGTTCGCAGGTCGATCGGCGTGACGCTGTTCGCCCAGTTATTGCTCACGTACAAGGTCGTACCGTCGGGCGTCATCGCGAGGTCGCGCGGGTGTGAGCCGACGTGGAGCACGGCGGCGGTGCGGAGCCGCGCGGTATCGATCGATTCGATGGTAGCGTCGTCGCTGTTGCTGACCCACACGGTGCGGCCGTCCGGCGTGATGGCGATGCCCATCGGCGTCCCGCCGACGGCAACGGTTGCGATGGTGCGGCGCGCGCTGGTATCGACGACGCTTACCGCGTTGGCGCCCGCATCCACGACGTAGAGACGCGAGCCGTCCCGATCGAGCACCGCGGCGCGCGGTTCCTCACCGACGGCGATTTCGGGAAGCGTCGCGCCGCTGCGCAGGTCGACCGGCGTGACGCTGTTGCCGAAGCGGTTCACGGCATAGGCCATTTGCGCTGATTGGCCGGTACGCTGCACCTGGACGAGAAGATCGAGATGTTCGAGCGGCGCGCCATTGTCGGCCACCGCATCGATGCGGATCGTGGAGAAACCGGCAGAAGCATCCCGATTCGCGGCGAGCTGCACGCCAACGCTTTGATGCGGTTGCCGCGAAAGCGAAACGGTACCGCGCACGGAATCGAGATGCAGGCCATCGGCCGCCATCGCGTGCCAGGTCACGACGCCGGCGGCTTGTGGAGCGGAGATGTCAAAGCGCAGCGAGGTCGAGCTTCCGGCGGCGAGGATGACGATTTGTCGTGCGGCGGTGAGCACGGCCGTGGTCGAGGGCGGCGTCACGATTGCCGACGATGCGAACGACGGCGGTGCGGCAGTCGGGGCATTGCCCCACCGCTGGTCGGGGGACGCGCTCGTGCGCAGATCGAGGCGAACCGCGCCGCGATACGGCAGTGCAACCCAACTGCGCGCACTCGTGCGACCGTTCACCTCGAGGTCCGAGACGAACGGATTCACGCTCCCGTCCTGCGGCGCGCGCACGTCGATCGTCGTGCCATCGGGTGAAGCGAGGTGAACGGAGCTAAAGAGCGGTGCTCCAACGTCGAGGTAGCGCACCGCGGGCTCTTGTGGATAGAGTCCGATGGCACACCAGACGTACCACGCGCTCATCGTGCCGAGGTCGTCGTTACCCGGAAGTCCGGCCGGCGTGTCGTCGTAGAGCGTCGTGAGCGCCTCGTGCAGTATGGCTTGCGTGCGCCATGGTTCGCCGGCGGAAAGGTAGACCCAGGGCGCGCCGAGGCTGGGCTCGTTGCCCAGCCACGCATAGGGTTTATCTTCTCCCGCATTGAGCTGCGAGAAGAAGGCGTCGAGCTTTGCGACCGCGGCGCGCGGGCCGCCCATCGCGGCTATCAGATCGCGTAAATCGTGCGGCACCATCCAGGTGTACTGCGCGGCATTGCCTTCTTGAAAGCCGCTCTGCCCGTTCTCAGTCAGCGGCGTCTGCATGAACGCTCCGTCCTCGTCGCGCGGAGCGATCCAGCCCGTCGCTGTATCGAAGAGCGTCGCCCAGTTCGACGAGCGGCGCATGAAGGCGGCGTAGGTCGTGGAGTCGTGCAGCGCGCCCGCTAGGCGCGCGATCGCGAAATCATCGAGCGCATACTCCAGCGTTTCCGACGCGCCATTGGGAACCGGCGAAACCGATGTCGTATGCGTGTTCACGACGTATCCGCGCTGCAGGTACTCGTCGTGCAGCTCCCAACGCTCGTAGTACCACCCTTGTGCCGGCGGAGGCTGCGTGCTGGTGGCGCCTTTGACCATCGCCGCAAGCGCCGCGCCGGTATCGAAACTGCGCGCGCCAAATGCGTACGCTCCGGCAATGACGGGATCTACCGAGTCACCGCCCATCACGCTTGATGGGCCGTTTACCAGCGGCCACCGCGGCAACCAGCCGTCTTGACGAAAGGCATCGACGAGCGATTGCATCATATCGCTCGCCTCAGCGGGGGCGATCAACGCCAGCAGCGGCACTTCCGTGCGATAGATATCCCAATCCGAATAGTTTGCGTATTCGTGGTGGCCGGCTCGTACCTGATGTATGTGTCCGTCGAAGCCGGCATAGCGCCCGGTAACGTCGTCGATGACGTTGGGATGGAGCATCGTGTGGTAAAGCGCCGTGTAAAACGTTCGCCGCTGTGCGGTCGTTCCGCCAGTCACCGCGATACGCCGCAGCATGGCGCTCCACGCCTCGGTTGCGCGATCGCGCACGGCGAGCACATCCCAGCCGGAGTTCTCGGCGGAAAGGTTCGCGCGGGCGCCGTCGACGCTGACGAATGAGATGGCGACCTTCATCGTCACTTGCCGGCGTTGGGTTGCGTCGAAGGTCAGCCATAGACCGGTTGCAGGCCCGTTCTTCCAGGTGCCGTATCGGCGAAACGCCCGGTCGAATCGCGCTACGAAATAGACGGTGTAGCGATCGGGCATGCCGCAGAAGAAGCCGCTCGAGGCGGAGCCCGAAACTTCATCGCTTCCATCAACGCGCACGGTGGAATCGGTGACGCCGGCTTGATTCGAGGCCGCATTGATGAGGAGACTCGCCTGCGCCGTTGCGGGGAACGTAAAGCGGCCGATACCGGTGCGCGTCGTCACCCCAAGCTCCGTTCGAATCGTCGGTGCGCCCAAGGATACCGCGTACCATCCCGGCGCGCTCTGTTCGCTCGCATGCGAGAAAGGCTGTCGTACCGAGGCCGGATCAGCGGGGATATCGCCCGTGACCGGCAGCACACCGAAGTCTCCGAAGACGTTACAGCCGGGACCGCTGAGATGCGTGAGGCTGAACCCGGTAATCTCCCGGTCAGCGTACTCGTATCCGCCGCCCGCATTTTGTGATGGCGTGTCGGGACTCCACTGAATCATGCCGAACGGAAGGTCGGCTCCCGGAAACGTATCGATTGGTCCGCCGACCGGCGTGCCCGACGTTCCCACGAACGTATCGACGAGCGACGTTGGCGCGACGATCGCACCCAGGTTGAGCAGCGCTGCGAGTACGAGGTGCACCCGCGTTTGTTGCGTGCCCTTGCAGCGGGCGCCTTCCCGAGGCTGCAACCCGGCCTGCAAACTCGTTGGCGGAGCATAAGTTCGGAATTCACGCGGCGGCGCCTAACCGCTCCAGACTGCGGTACTGTATCGCCTCGGCGACGTGCTCGGGTGCGATGGCGTCGTTGCAGCCGATATCGGCGATCGTCCGTGCGACGCGCGCGATCCGGTCGAGCGCTCGCGCGGAAAACTGACGCCGCGCACTGGCCTGCGCGAGCAGACGCATCGCGTCGTCGTCGAGGGCGCAGTACCGCCGCACCGCATTAGCCGGGATGTCGGCGTTGCAGGTGAGTGCGTCGCCGGCAAAGCGGCGGCGCTGAACCGCACGGGCCGCGATGACGCGCTCGCGGATCGTTCCGGAGCGCTCGCCGGCGTCGTAGCGAACCATGTCGTCAAAGGGGACGCGGGCAATTTCAATTTGGAGGTCGATGCGATCGAGCAGCGGTCCCGACAGCTTGCTGACGTACTTCGCGACCATCGCATCGTCGCAACGGCATTCGACGCTTCGCGTACCGCGATAGCCGCACGGGCACGGATTCATCGAGGCGACCAGCTGGAAGCGAGCCGGATAGGTAAACGTTCCGGCCGCTCGAGCAATCGTAACGGTGCCCTCCTCCAACGGCTGACGCATGACCTCGATCGCACTGCGCGTAAACTCCGGCAGCTCGTCGAGAAAGAGAAAGCCGATACAGGGTTTTCTTTTCGCCATTCGCCACATACTCTGAAGGACGGGTTTCGCTACGATAGGGAGAGGTCGGAATATTGTCGGCCTGGCAGGCGAGAGCCGAAAGGAATTCAAAATGCGAAACGCGCGACGAACAAAACAGTACCCCCCTCATCCGTGCTTCGGGAATCCACAGCGGCAGAAAGCGGGAAGCCGAACGCGGTGCCGCGTCTGCCACCGTAACTACTCGTACGACGCCGCGCCGAGCTACGGTCCCTACAGCTATATTGCGGGGTATCAGACGAGCAGCAAAGTCGTTCACCTCGATTCTCGTCGCCCTGCGACGGTCGCGGAGGTGGCGGCGTGACTGCGAGCACACTTCCTATCCAATCGTACGCGGACGAATACGACGCCGAGAAATTCGACTCGCTTACGTCTTCTCGACCCCGAAGACATTCCAAGGCTCTACGATGGGGGGTGAGTATGTATAATCCCAAAGCACGTTTAGCTCAGCGCAACGACGGCTGGCCCGAGTACACTTCGGGCCACGTCGTCATTCCGTCACAAGGGTGCGAGCCGAGCGTAATAGACCCAGAGGGCACACTGTACGACCGTTTTTGGCAAACCGCGTTCGAGCGGCACCGTATCTGGTTTCGGCGGAAAGTGTTGAAACTAGCCCCGCCGTGGACGACGGACCCTGCGATGCAGCGGTTTTCGTTCACGAACCTATTCCGTGAACTCGACCGCGGAACAATCTACTATGCCGAACGGATTCTGAAGCCGCTGACCGTTAGCGGTGCGACCGACGGAGACTTGCTGGCGGTTACCACAGCCTATCGACTTTTCAACAAGGTCGCGACGTGGCAGGCGTGCTTCGAGGCTACGCAATTGGATGCATGGGATTGGGTCGAATGCGAACGCAGGCTGCGCGAACGCGCCAAAGACGATGCCGTATTTACGTCTGCGACGATGGTTTGCGCCTATGACGGCAAGCCGGGCCGCGATAAAATCGAACGCGTCTGCTTGATGCTTGGGGAGACTTTTCGCGACCGGGAGCGTTCCGCGCGGGACCTCAAGAAGGCGGCCACACCGAGCGAAGCGTGGGAACGTCTAACGATGCTTCCTGGGATAGGGCCATTTCTCGCTTACGAGATTTACTCCGACTTGCTATACGCTGGCGACCGATTCTTCAAATGGGACGAGGATGCTTGGGCCAATGCCGGTCCGGGGTGCCAGCGTGGCTTAAAAATCGTGTGGCCTGAGCGCAGAGATTACCTATCCGAAATGCGTGAGTTGCGCGACGACCAGAACACTGCTTTCAAACGGTTGGGTCTAGACTTCGCTGCGATTGCCCCGACTGGTAAGGAGCACCTCACGCTTCGCAGTATTGAACACTGGTGTTGCGAGTTTCAAAAGTGGTCGCGCGGCAACACAAAGCGTAAGTTTGCGCCGACGTTTTAACGAATCAACGCGAGGGAGTTCAAGCGTCGAACACGAACTTACTAACATAGAGCGAATAGTTGTTGCGGAAGAAATTAGACTAGCTAGAGCGCCGTTGCAACGAATCGAGTCGAAAGCGACCCGATGGGCTTGAGGGACCTCGCAAGCGACACTAAATTGTTTGTGAGGTTTTTTCAATTGGCACTTGTACAACTTAAACCCGGACTAACTTGCGCAGAAGTCGCAGAGCGTCTCGGCGTTTCCCTGAAAACCGTTTGGCGACTTATCGAGCAACAGAAGCTCGATGCGCTTGTCGCTGCTCCAAAGCTCTACTTCATTCCGCAGCAGTCTCTTGACCGCTACCTGGAACGAAATGCTGCTGGAGTAAAGCAATGAGCGCCCCCGTTAAGGAGCGCCCTGTCGTTCGAAGGCTTACTAATTCGACGACGATTAGTAGACGCTCCTCTGCTCTTCAAAGTTACGTCGCCTATGTGCGGCGGCACTCGCCGGAAGGCATCGAAAAACTAGAGCGCTTCATCCAACAGTGGAACATTGTCGGCGTATCAACCAAAGAGCTGCCTGTTCCCTACGGTGACCATCAGGTCACGTTTAGGCGCGCAGATGGGATGCTTGTCTACGTCTCGCTACCGTATCAGGGATGGCCTGCTCCCGAACAATGGGATGCCTACCTGAAGTTTGCGCTCGACCATCATCTGAGCGGCAGTGTCTCTCCGGGCACAGGTTGGTGGGGGGAGAATACGTCCTTGGTCACCTTTGCCACTGAACCAGGCCCCGGTAGAGACTTGTACTACCTTGAGTTAGAGCTTGCGGATTGGCAGCGGCGATGCCTCGAATGTCTGCGCCTATCCGAAGAAATGGACGCGTACGACCTTCGCCGACGGATGCGTGCACTTCGAAATGAAGCGATGCGTCTTGGCTGCCGCGTGGACCGCGCGTTCGCCGAGATGGAGGCCGCAGATGCACGAGCCTAAGTTGACGCCGGGCCTCCTGCAACTCAAGGCGGAGCACCGCAAACAACTGCTTGCGTCAGGCATCAGCGACGAAGTTATCGACGCGCGCAAGTATTGGAGCGCCGATAAGACGCGCCACGCCGAGTTTCTGCGAGCGCTGCAGCTTGGGAGCTTCGTTAATAGGTTGCCTGGCCTTGTTATTCCGATTTACGGACCGGACGGGGAGCAGCAAAGCGCTCAACTTCGTCTTGATGTTGCGCCGGTTGGAATGCGGTACGTTTCACCCGCACGGGTCGAGCGTTCGGTCACGATGGACGTCCATCCGCTCAACGCTCCAAAGTTGTCTAATGCGTCCGTTGACCTCTGGATTACCGAGGGCATTAAGAAGGCTGATGCTGCGACGAGCGCTGGACTCTGTTGCATTGCACTAACCGGCGTTACGATGTGGACGAAGAAGGACGACCGTGGCAACGTTACTGCGTTGCCGGAGTGGGATGCGGTCGAGCTTCGAGAGCGCAACGTCTACATTGCTTTCGATAGCGACGTGACGACGAAGGTGCCCGTTCGCAAGGCCCTGGCAAAGCTCAAGACATTCCTTGAGGGTCGCGGCGCATTCGTTCACACCGTTCATTTGCCGAACGCTCAGGATGGGTCGAAGGTCGGGCTTGACGACTACCTCGCGAGTGGGAAGTCGAAAGATGACCTGTACTCCTTGCCGCGCTACTTACCGAGTGGCGAATACTCGAACCCAAAGCTGCTCGCTAAGCTGAACGAGAACCTTGCCGTACTTGAAAGGCCCGCCGGATGCGTGCTGTACGAGAACGAAAAGGGCTATCAGATTTGCCGGCCCGGCGAGCTACAAACGCTGTTTGCCGACGTTCAAGGGCCGGATGGAGTTAAAGCTATTCCATGGTGGCTCGCACAGCCCGAGCGCCGTCGTTACCGCGAGATTGTGTTCCGTCCCGGACAAGAGACACCGAACGACTACAATCTTTGGAAGGGTTGGCCCCTCGAACCGAAGGCCGGTGACATTAAGCCGTTTTGGGACTTCGTGCGTGAGGTTATCTGCGACAACGACGAGCAACGGTACTCGTATATTCGGAAGTGGATGGCGCACGCGGTCCAAGAGCCTGCCGAGATGCCGCGCACGGCGTTGCTCTTGCACAGCACCGAAGGCACCGGCAAGGGAATGTTTATGGATTGGCTCGCGCCTATCTTCGGTCGACACTACTTCGTCGTTACGAGTCTTGAGAATGCGATTGGACATTTTAACGTGCATTTGAGCGAGTCGCTGCTCGTCCACGCGAACGAAGCCATTTGGGGCGGAGATAAGCGCAGTCACGGGCGGCTCAAAGCGCTGATAACGGACGCCACGACCGACGTGACCGCAAAAGGTAAAGACACGATAATGATCAACAACTTTAAGCGGTGGGTCTTTGCATCAAACGCTGACCATCCGGTGCCAATCGACAAAGGTGACCGCCGCTTCGTCGTGTTTGAAGTCTCCGCTGCGGAAGTTTTCAGTTCGGATGAGACCACGCGTCGCGCGTGATTTAATGTGCGGCTTCATGAGTTTATGCGCACTTGATTCGATTGTCAAGCGCCGATTCCAAGTTCATTGAGATATGTCGTA
>Ga0182015_10000702_pt1 | contig 47267 bp, 41 predicted proteins | sample 712P3MmetaG_FD_120478 | JGI IMG/M metagenome (GOLD analysis project Ga0182015, IMG submission 120478) | Permafrost microbial communities from Stordalen Mire, Sweden - 712P3M metaG | ecosystem: Environmental > Terrestrial > Soil > Wetlands > Permafrost | place: Sweden: Stordalen | collected...
ATTCACTTTCCTCTAACCTCGGAGAGGCGAATACCCGCAGAGAAGGAGACTTAGGGCTCATGGGGAACACCTAGGGCTTTTTGTCGATTGTTCCACGAACGAAAGAGGAATCTCATGGGCACAAGGAGAACGATCATGAAACGAATCAGCATTCTCACCAGTAGCTTTGCATTATCGGCAGCGTTGACTTTGATGCCAGGTGCGCTTATGGCGCAAAACTCAATGGGACAAAGCTCGATGGGCTCCGACAATTCAGGGAGCCATCTCAGCGCAAGTGATAGGAAGTTTGTATCCGCAGCAGCCGAAGGAGGCATGGCTGAGGTGGAACTGGGACAGATGGCACAGCAGAAGGGCGCAAGTGATCAGGTGAAGCAATTTGGCCAGCGTATGGTGACTGATCACACTAAGGCAAACGATCAATTGAAAGAAGTTGCTATGAAAGAAGGCATTCAGTTGCCGACAAAGTTGAGCGCCCAGGACGAAATGACGAAACAGCGCCTATCCAAACTCAGCGGCGAACAATTCGACAAGGCCTATATGTCTGACATGGTAAAGGACCACACCAAGGATGTCGCGGACTTTCAACGCGAGAGCACATCCGGCCAAGATCCGGCTGTAAAGGATTTTGCTTCGGAGACTCTGCCAACGCTTCAAAGCCACTTGCAAGAGGCTCAGCAGATCGACCCTGCAACGTCGACCGCTTCTCGGTAAGTAGGCTGTGAGAGGCGTTATTAGATAGTAAACGCACCGCGAGAGCTCGGCGGAAGCTCCAAAACGATCTTCGTAGCAATTGATTTTGAGGCTAGGCTCTCGCTCGCTAAGCGAGAGCCTAATTCGCTCTAATGCCAAGATCGAAATGGAATTGTCGGAAAGAACCTAATGAAACCTGATCGCGTGTAGGCTGGCTCAACCCCTTCTTCTGAGTTAGAAGCGGGTTTCCCTCCAATTCGATTACCGATTCGCCCGCCGTACTCTCCGGCAGGAGCAAAGTTAGCCCAAATTCCCAGTGGTCCGAGTGGCTGTATGAGCCGAAGTGGGATGGCGTTGTATCGCCATTCGGAAGGGCTCTAAAGTTCTACTACAGTCGAAGGCGGGAACCTCTGCATCGCTATTTTCCAGAGAGGGTTGAAGCTCTCTCGGAACTTCCCTTTCCTCAGTTTGTTCTCGATGGTGGAAGCGTGATCTATTAAGGGTATCGTCTCTCGTTTGACAAATTAAGAGGCTCGCACATGCAAAATTGATCAACTCGCCCACGTTTCTGGTGAAGCAGGCAGTAAAGCAACCCTCGCTTCCATGATGGTCATCGAACTTTGACACCTAAGGAGTAATCGAATGGCCGGAAAAAACACCGCAGGATTTGGAATTTTTCAGACCCACGCAGATGTGGAGTACGCCGTTGACGCGTTAAGAGCCGAAGGGTTCCGTAACACGGATATTTCGGTTTTATTTCCTGAAAACAAAGGAACGAAGGATTTCGCGTTCGAGAAACATACGAAGGCGCCGGAAGGCACCGCTGCCGGGGCCACGACGGGCCTAGTGATCGGCGGGGTATTGGGGTGGCTGGTGGGTATTGGAGCGCTGGCGATTCCGGGCGTTGGACCTTTCATTGCCGCCGGTCCCATTGTGGCTGCTCTGGCTGGAGGGGGGGTTGGCGGGGCAGTCGGTGGAATCGCTGGAGCCTTGATCGGAATGGGAATTCCGGAGTACGAAGCAAAGCGCTACGAAGGCCGGATCAAGGAAGGCGGGATTCTGCTATCGGTTCATTGTGATAGTTCGGACTGGACTGCAAAAGCGAAAGCAATCCTAGAGCGTACGGGAGCACAAGATGTGGCCTCGGCGGGCGAAGCGGCAGCCGATTGGCAGAGGAGTGACAAACCATTGCCCAGGGCTAGCTAGCACATGATTTATATTCGAGTGCGCTCCGGCTCCGGGGCGCAGTATTTTCTTGTCCTTCCTACCCTGAGAATCGCCCGGGCTTAGCGGTAGGAGAAGCTATAGACTGTTACCGTGTGATACCGTTCGCCAGGCTTTAATTCCGTCGTGGGGAAAGATGGTTGATTTGGCGAGTCCGGAAAGTGCTGGGTTTCAAGACATAATGCGGAACGGTACTCATCCGGTTTTCCGCCTTTGCCTTTCACGGTGCCGTTCAAAAAATTACCCGTATAAAACTGAATTCCCGGCTGATCGGTAAACACTTTTAATATCCGGCCACTTGAGGGTTCGTATACCTCCGCGACTTCCGCTAATTTTCCGCCGTTATCGAGCACCCAATTGTGATCGTAGCCGTGGCCGAGTTGAAGCTGTTCGTTATCGGCGTTAATGCGTGCTCCTACGGCGGTCGATTTACGAAAATCAAACGGCGTCCCCTCTACTGACTTTAGCTCCCCGGTGGGAATGAGATTCGCGTTGACCGGTGTGAAGCGCGAAGCGTCGATAGTAACTTCATTCTTCAATATGTCTCCGCCGCCCGCAAGATTGAAGTAGGAATGATTCGTTAGATTAAGCACCGTGTCTTTATCGGTTTCCGCCGAGTATTCAATTCGCAAATCACCTTTCACCAAGGTGTACCGAACTGTGGTCGCAAGGTTTCCTGGGAATCCCGTTTCCCCATCTTTGGCCAGATAGCTTAATTCCACACCATTCGGCACAGCCTTCGCTTTCCATACAACATTGTTGAAACCATGGGTCCCGCTATGGAGCGTGTTGTCGCCGTTATTCTTGGGCAAAGAATATTTTTGCCCGTCGAGCGTGAAGCTGGCGTTCGCGATTCGATTGGCATATCTTCCAATGATGGCGCCGAAGTATGCGTTGGAAGGCCCATTGAAATTCGCCACATATCCGTTAAGATCATCGAAACCGAGCACGACGTCCGCGGGCTTGCCGGTGCGATCCGGGGCCTTCAGGGAAACGACAATCCCTCCGTAGGTGGTGATTTGTGCTTCAAATGGGCCGTCGGTCAGCGTGTAGATTTCAACAGAAGTTCCATCCGGCATCTTTCCAAACGGTTGGCTTGTCACTTTTGTCTTAGCCTCCCCGGCCAGGCTTGCGGCCGCCAACAACAAAAAGCCGATCGCAGTTTTACCCAGTAGAATCTTCGCCGTCATCGATCCCTCGTTCGTCTTGCGCTAAGAACCAGCAAGGACACGACAGCATCTTACTATTTTTTGGCAAACAATCCCGGATTTCGGTGCCACTACACAGCTAGCGCAAGAACCACACGAACGCTCCACCCAGCAGTGCTGTCCCGAGTGAGAGCCATGCGACGTAATCACCCGGATGTCCGCAGTGAGGTTTTCTTAAAATAGAGGGCTGTCTGGATGTCATGCCGGATGAACAATCGTTTATCGACCGGGGTCCCCGCCACTGTAGCGTCAAGCAGGCTGGAATACTGCCCTGCGCCCTTGTTCACCCCGGCGGATCAACGTTCACGTTGAAATCGGTAGCTTCCGCGCTGTTGCCGGGCCATTTTCTCAACAACCTTCAGGAACGCCCCGGCCGCATGTGACAGGGTGGCTGATCTACGGTAGATGATCCGTAATTCGCGATGGAGCCGCAATTCGCGTACTGGAATCCGCACCAAATCGCCATTTGCCACTTCACGGTCCACGCTGAGATAAGGCAACAGCGCAACTCCATTCCCCATGGCGACGAAACGTTTGATCGCCTCCAAAGTCGGGAGTTCCATATCCATATGCAGCTGAGTCTTGTGCATCCGAAAAGCTTCGATCACCTTCTCGCGATATGGAGACGCAACGTTGTGCGCGACAAAAGACTCGGTTCCCAGTTGACGGATGCTGACCTGGGTCGACCCTGCAAGTGGGTGATTGGCTGGAACCACGAAGATTAATTCATCACGGTACACGACGATGGAACACAGTTGGCTCTCGGCCGGATCATAAGTAAGGATCCCCAGTTCGGAATTGTGCCGCATGACTTCATCAGGCATTTGACTGCCCAACGAACGATTTACCGTGATCCTGATCATCGGGTGCAGTCGACGGAATTCTGCAAGTACGGGCAGCAAGTAGAGCGCGGTGAATTCATTTGCCGCAATCGCGAGCTTTCCCTTCTTCACTTCTTTCAATTCGAGAAGCGCTTCGCGCGCATCGCTGCGCAGGTTCAGCATTCTCTCAGCGTAGGACTGAAGGGTTCGGCCTGAGTCTGTTAATCGCCCATCCCGCGAGGAGCGGTCAAACAAAGGTTCGCCCAACTCGTCCTCCAGTTTTCGTATTGTTTGGCTGACGGCCGATTGAGTGCGATAAAGTTTTTCCGCAGCTCGCGAGAAGCGACCTTCCTTGGCCACGGCTAGAAAAACTTCGAGTTGAGATAGGTCCATGCGTCCGTTCCGACTCGCAGCTTCTATAGCTGTCGGAGTCTATCAATATTTCTAATACTACGATAAGAATTATAACCTTTCCTTATGGGCCTTGACCCGATAGGCTTGATTTTCCCGACATTTGAGGAGGTTTTCGGCCATGGTAAAGTCGCACATTACAGTTTTCGACACAACGTTGCGAGATGGCGAGCAGTCCCCCGGTTGCAGCATGAATTTGTCCGAAAAGCTGCGAATGGCGCACCGATTGGATGAGCTAGGGGTCGATGTTATTGAAGCGGGTTTTCCGATCGCATCTGAGGGCGATTTTGCAGCGGTGAAAGCCGTAGCCAAGGAAATCCGCAGACCCATGGTTGCCGGATTGGCGAGAGCGTCCAAGACCGACGTTCAGCGCGCCTCGGCGGCACTGGAGGGGGCGGCGCGTCCCAGAATTCATGTTTTTCTGGCGACGTCAGATATTCACCTCAAGCACAAGCTTCGTATCTCACGCGAACAATGTTTGGCACAAGCGGCTGAGGCAGTTGGCATCGCCAAAAGCCTCTGCGACGATGTCGAATTTTCTCCCGAAGATGCCACGCGAAGCGATCCCGAGTTTTTATACCAGTTGCTCGCCGCGGTTGTCGAAGCTGGAGCCACCACGCTGAATATCCCCGACACTGTCGGATACACCATGCCAGCGGAATACAGCGAACTGATCCACAACATCTCCACCCGATTCAGAGGCGCGATCATCTCCGCGCATTGCCACAACGATCTTGGACTTGCCGTAGCGAATTCTCTGGCGGCGATCGGCGCCGGAGCCCGTCAGGTGGAGTGCACGATTAATGGTATAGGCGAACGGGCGGGCAACGCCTCTCTTGAAGAAGTGATCATGGCCATGCGTGTACGTCCGGATTTGCTCCCCTATGAAACCAACATTCGGACTGAACAAATTTTCCCCGCCAGCCAGATGTTAAGTGAAATTACTGGCGTTGGGGTTCAGCCGAATAAGGCGATCATCGGGCGTAATGCATTCGCGCACGAAGCTGGTATTCATCAGGACGGAATGTTAAAGAATCCTCTGACGTACGAGATCATGACACCTCAGTCGGTGGGAGTTCCAGATTCTACGCTCGTTCTAGGCAAGCACTCCGGCCGCCACGCACTTGCCCAACGCTGCGAACAACTTGGGTATCAATTCGACCGGCAGCAACTGGACCTCGTATATCGGTTTTTTGTACGACTCGCCGACCAGATCAAGAAAATCGAGGATCATCATCTTCTAGAGATAATCTCGCGAGTAAAGGTCATTCTTAAATCCGAATTCGCATCCGCGGAGAATACATTTGCGCTCAGCACGTCGGCGCCCGGCGAGTCGGCAAGGAGTGGACGAGTTTATCCGGAGACAGCTATCTCTCACCAGCAACCGAAGGGCTTTCCATTTGCGGTGGACCCGTTCATCCCTCCGATGGATAATCGTGCGTCCCAGGGTTTCGATCCTGATGAATATTTGTGGGGTGTATGATCCGGAAATAACGAGAATCTAGACGCATGCAGCTGAACATCACTGTTTTACCGGGGGACGGAATTGGTCCGGAAGTGACCAGCGAGGCCCTACGGGTGCTTAACGCTGTAGCCGGCAAATTCGAGCATCAGGTTCGGGTGAACCAGAAATTGATCGGCGGTTCGGCGGTAGTACGCACCGGCAACCCGCTGCCGGATGATACTGTCCAGACTTGCTTATCGTCCAACGCCGTTTTGCTGGGAGCTGTCGGGGACCCATCCTTCGATCGCCTGCCTGTCGATCTGCGCCCCGAACGAGGGTTGCTGCGGTTGCGGCAAGCGCTCGGCGCGTTTGCGAATCTGCGGCCCGCAACTTGCTTCGCTCCGCTTTTGCAAAGTTCACCTCTTCGTGAAGAAATCATCCGCGGCACCGATATTCTCATCGTCCGCGAGCTTTTGGGCGGCCTCTATTTCGGCGAACCCCGGTCCACGAGCGGCTCTGCGCCGAATCGTAGCGCAATCGATACCATGCATTATCGAGAGCCCGATATTGAACGAATTGCAACTGTCGCGTTCAAGCTAGCGCAGGCCCGCAGTCGACGCGTGACCTCAGTCGACAAAGCCAATGTGCTCGATTGCTCTCGCCTTTGGCGCGATGTAGTAACTCGCATCGGTAAGCACTACCCGGATATAGAACTGCATCACATGTACGTGGATTCCGCAGCCATGGCGCTGGTGTCACGGCCTTCGCAGTTCGATGTGCTACTCACGGAAAACATGTTTGGCGATATTCTTTCGGATCAGGCGGGCGCGGTAGTTGGCTCGATCGGAATTTTGCCTTCCGCTAGTCTCGGAGGGCCGGTCGGTTTATATGAACCGGTTCATGGCTCGGCTCCAGATATTGCCGGAAAAGGCACGGCCAATCCTATTGGTGCGATTCTTTCCATTGCAATGATGTTCCGACATTCGTTTGAACTAGAGGAAGAGGCGGTCACCGTCGAGTCCGCGGTGCTCGCCGTGTTGAACAAAGGTTATCGCACAGAAGATATCTCCACTGTAGGACGGTTTCCTATTCAGTGCGCCGAGATGGGACGAAGAATTGCGGAGTCGATCAGCCACGCAGAAATAAGAACGGGACAGCTAACTTGAGCTTCTGATGACTGAAAAACGCACTCTATTAAACAAGATTTGGGACGAACACGTCGTGTGCACTCCCGAGGGTCGCCTGCCTCTTCTTTACATCGACCTGCACCTTGTGCATGAAGTTACATCGCCACAGGCTTTCGAGGGACTACGAGCGGCGAACCGGCGCGTGCGCCGGCCAGAGCGCACTGTAGCCACCGTCGATCACAACATTCCTACGGAGCCACGCGGAACTAAAATTACTGACGTGATCGCCGCACGCCAGATAAACGCACTGGAATCAAATTGCCAAGAATTCGGCGTTCGGCTCTTCGATATGGATTCCCCGGACCAGGGGATCGTGCATGTGATCGGTCCGGAGCTGGGATTGACACAACCCGGCATGACCATCGTCTGTGGTGATAGCCACACCAGCACGCATGGTGCGTTTGGTGCGTTAGCCTTTGGTATTGGAACGTCAGAAGTCGAACATGTCTTTGCCACCCAGTGCCTGCCTCAACGTAAGCCTAAGACAATGCAAATCAATGTCGCCGGTAAATTGGCGGAGGCGGTTGGCGCGAAAGATCTCGCCTTGGCGATTATCCATGAGATCGGGGTCGACGGAGCAACTGGATTCGTCATTGAGTACACCGGTCAAACGATACGTCAACTTTCCATGGAAGCGCGGATGACGCTCTGCAACATGAGCATCGAGGCTGGGGCTCGAGCAGCGATGATTGCTCCCGATGAGACGACATTCGCGTACATGCAAGGCCGCCGGTTCGCTCCACAAGGAGCGGAATGGGACAAAGCAAAAGCGCGGTGGCAACTGCTGTACTCGGATTCGGGGGCCGCATACGACCGGTTGCTGGAAATAAATGCTTCCGCGGTCGCTCCGATTGTCACGTGGGGTACGAATCCTGGGATGGCCGTCCCGGTACACAGCTGCGTCCCAGATGGGAATCAGTGCAAAACAGCTGAGCAGCATTCCAACTTCGACCGCACGTTGCAGTACATGGGGCTGCGGGCTGGAACTCCAATCGAGGAGATTGCCGTTGACCGGGTGTTTATTGGCTCCTGCACGAATTCGCGACTGGAGGATCTGCGGGCCGCAGCTAGCGTCGCGAAAGGATATCGCGTAGCACCCAAGGTAAGGGCTATGGTGGTTCCGGGCTCCCAGGCAGTGAAGAGAGCGGCGGAACAAGAGGGTTTAGACAAGGTTTTTCAGGACGCCGGCTTCGAATGGCGGGAATCCGGCTGCTCCATGTGCTTGGGAATGAATCCTGACATTCTAGCGCCGGGGGAACGTTGTGCATCCACTAGTAACCGAAATTTCGAAGGTCGCCAAGGACGTGGAGGCCGTACACATTTGGTAAGCCCAATGATGGCCGCCGCCGCTGCGATCACTGGACGTTTCACCGACGTAAGAACATGGGAGTTCCGTTAAGCCGACCTGCTCGAGGAAATTTGGATTAAACATAATATGGAACCGTTCCGCATCCATACAGGCATGGTCGTTCCGCTGGAGCGAGCCAACATCGACACCGACCAGATCATTCCGAAGCAGTTCCTGAAGCGCATTGAGCGAAGCGGGTTTGGTGAGTTTTTGTTCTTTGACTGGCGGCGTATGAAGTCGGCAGAACTGGATCCGTCCTTCGCGCTGAATCAACCAAAATACGAAGGCGCTAGCATTCTGGTTGCAGGCGCTAATTTCGGATGTGGGTCCTCGCGCGAGCACGCAGTGTGGGCGCTTCGCGATTTTGGATTTCGCGCCATTCTCGCTCCATCCTTTGCGGACATCTTTGCCAACAATTGCGTTCAGAATGGATTGCTAACAGTGACTTTGGGAGAAGCACAGATTGCTGAGATTACTTCACGCGCTACCGCGTCCTCCGGTTATGAGCTGACTGTCGATCTAGAACGCTGCTGCATCAGCAGTACGGAGGGGTTTGCCGTCGATTTTCACATCGACGAGTTTACGCGGAAGTGCCTGCTGAATGGTCTGGATGAGATCGGCCTGACCTTACAGTACGCGGACGCGATATCGTCTTACGAAGCGAGAATGTCCTACCAGGCTGGAATGTCATCGGGGAATATTTAGTCGGTTGGGCAAGACTGATCTGCCTTCGTATTATCACCACGACAGCACCACTTCTTTTTCGACCTCTCCACTGCCGCCTGGAAACTGAATTCGGATTTGAGAGGAATCGGAAGATTCCTGTGCTCCATCGATGCGCAGGTGAATCTTACGATTGTTCACACGCAAGAAAAGCGTCTGCTGGCTGTTTGCCTCCGCAGACAACCGAAGGCGTAAAGAATTTGAAGAAATTTGCTGATCGACAACTTTCATTTGTGTAGTAATGGCCCCTGCTTCGGGTAGGCCATGATTGATGCCGACTTCTGCCGCGGGTAACGGAATTCGCAGCTCCCCGTCAACGATCGTCGCTCCTACCGCATGAGAGTGCAGTTTAACCGACTTCGAACCTTCCCCGGCAAGGCGCACCGAGAGTGCCGATGCATTCCTCCGCATCTCTACGTCAACACGCGAGTTGTTGATAGGAACATTCACAATCTTGGCTTCAGCCCACTGCGCAGGCAGGTTTGGTGTGATGATCAGAGTATTTTCCGCTGCGTTCCATTCCAATCCAAACATCCCGCGCACGGCCGGCGTAATGACCATGGCTGAAGACCATAGCTGATGCGAGGTGCTTCGGCCGAACCAGCGAAAAAACTCGCCTGAGAGCAACTCTGTGACAGCACCCAAATTCTGCGCCCAGGTTAGATCCGCATTTTGCATAAGGTGAGCATAGCCGGAAAGGCTGCGACCATTGCGGTACTCGGAGAGCGAAACCCACCCAGTAAAAAGCGGCCAGACACTTCCCTGGTGGTAGCTGATGGGATCGTAGAAGCTCACGGCGGGACTTAGGTCGCGAGTACCCCAGTCGGCTGAGAATTCGTCGGAAGCCCACCGATTCAGCATTCCAGCTGCGTGCGCCAAATTGAAGGTTCCATCCCAAGCGGCAACCGCCGGAAAGATCGTTGGACTTTTATCGAGGGTGCCATCGGCATTTCGACTGAACGCGTAGAAGTTCGAATCAGGTACGAAATATTCGCTCTCCAACTTCTCTGCGATGTGACGAGCTCTTTCGCCGGCCTGCCCAGCGAGTTGAGGATTTCCCGTCACGCTGGCCATTTCGGAGATTGCAGTACTGGCCTGCTGATCAAGGGCAGCCAGATAAATTTCCTGATGCGGCATGCCTGGAGGCCACGATTCGACCCAACCTGACCCAGCTATGTTTTCGTAAATTCCGTCTCCGTCCGAATCGTGCGAGCACTCAAACTCCCAGGCCTTTTGCAGTGAAGTCCAGTGTGATCGGATAAACCCGACGTCACCGCTAATGTGCAGATAATCATTCGCAGCCATTAAAAAGAGTGGTGTAGCGTCGGCGGAAGCGAACTGATAGGGGAGACTTTTCCAGTCCACAATTCCAGCCGTCTGGGACCACTCGTGAATGATCTGCCCGGTGGGGCCTTGCCGGCGCATCAGGAATTCCAATTGGTCTCGAGTTAACTGAAAATCACCGTAGGAGTTCACCGCGTAAAGAGTCCATAGTGAATCCCGGCCGAAATACCAGCCAAATCCCGGACGCGCGGAATCACCTGAACCATCAATTCCCGCTACCAGTGCCGTTTCCTGATGACCCGGAGTAGTCTGCACCTTCAATTGGTCGATCGAGACTTCCGCCCACTCGAAGGCGTCGTTAAAATCCCTGTCGGGTGTTTGCACCGCCATGTGCTCCGATAGGAACCTTTTATAGTACGTCTCGGTATCCTCATACAAGGATTTCAGTGAAGCACCGAGCGCTGTGAGCCGTTCCGCGAGTGCGGCGTTGTTTGAATCCGTCTGCGTGTTCGACAGTGTAAGTAGTAACGGAAAGAGTTTGTCGGAATCGTGAGCGGGATCGAAATGCAACACAAGCTGCGCGGGATATGTCTTCGCGCGTCCCTGATTGGGAGCAGGGATGCCAGGATTGGCGCTCGGCATTGAGACCGCCGCAGCATACTCCGGAGAACTTAGATGCAATGCGTAAAAGCGGCCGACCGGCGCGTCCACCCACTCTGCGGCTGAGTAGTCATCGGATGGCGCTGGCCACATGCGCTTCATCTCCGGAGTGAATTGAAAGGTCAGCGTCATCGGCCGCACAGCCTCGACCTGAAAAAACGCGAGAACCCCTGCACCGTCCGGAGCATTATGTGGAGCAAACAAGATTTCGCGAATTGTGAAATTCGCATGCGAGAAAGTGATGGTTGTGTGATCGGGCCTTACATCGATTGCCGCCGCATGGTCGTTCACATCGATGGGCACGGGATAGTCCTGCATCTCGGCTGTGATGCGAAAGTTGCTAAAAATCTTCCAGGGGAAGACCCATGCTTCGAACGATCCGTCCTGGTGGCCGAGAAGGGCGCCACGGGGGCCTACGACGGTGAACGGCCGGGATGGAATAGCATTCCGAACGATCTTGAGCGGCGAAGTGTTTTCAAACGGGAAGTTGACCAACGCCGGAGGTTGCTCATTGGCTTGGCAGAATACGCTTTTCGGCACCGCGATGGTCAAACACACCATCATCGCCCATGCTAGGGAAACTCGACTCATGATTCTCCTGAATTTTTGCCTCCGCTCATGAGCTATGGTTGAGGGCTTAATGGCTACCGGCGGCCGGTTGGATAGCTTGCGTCACTTCAGAGACCTTGTCGGGAGGCAGTGAATGCAATAATTCCACAAACGCGCCATTCGTCCAGCCGAAGCCGACGACGTTGGCGGCATATCCCGCCGTCACGTTTGTCTCCGAAGATCGAGTCACGACGTTATACTTCTCGCGTATGGTTTTATCCCGCTCAAAGTTTTGCAGCACCATCGAAAGAAACTCGGTTGAAACACGGTCGGCATCGGCATTGTATCCGTAACGACGCATGCCTTCTATGGCAAGCAACTGCAACGGAGCCCAGCCAAAAGGATAATCCCACTGCCCCTGAGATTCTTTGTCGCTCGTGACGATTCCACCCGGCTTCTCGAATAGTGACAGATTTTTCATCACAGCTCTGGCTTGCTCATCGGTCGCCAACCCCGCCCACAACGGATAGAAGGTTGTCGCATATCGATAATTCGATCTTTTCGCGTTCTCGATCTCGTAATCGAAAAACATTCCCTGGCCTTCATCCCAGAAATATTGTTGCATCGAGCGTTTGCGGGTTTCCGCCATTTTCCGCCACTCGGCTGCCTCAGACTTCTTGCCTAATAGCAGGCTTATCTCTTCCAAGTCGCGCTCCGTCTTGAAGAGAAGACTATTCAAACAAACCGGAGCGAAGTGCTGAGTAGCGGCGCCATAAGGGCCAAATCGGAATGAAACGTCAAACCCCGATTCGCGCATGGACCGGTCTCCCTTGTAGTAATCCGGCTTCAACTTGAGCAGGAGCGGCGATTCGCAAACCGCATTCGATTGCCCGGTACTGCAGACACTCACAGAGTACGCCGAACCCGATTCGCGACCGGGCGGAAGATCCGCAGCCTCACCATCGTAGTTTGGAATGGTTGGATGCAGAAGGAAATAGGCCGCCACTTGCCGGTAAATACCGTTTTCGTCTTTCAATGCCTCGGCCGCGGGCCCATCTCCGAAATCGTAATAACGGGAAAGGCCGGTTTTGCCCGCGAGATGCGGGGATCGCGTCCACATCGCGTGGTCCCGTTTCAGATACCTATAGGCATTTTCCATCCAATCTCTGTCATCCTGGCCCGCCGCTTTTTGCGCTTCATGCACGGCCGTCACCATGGAACTTAAGAATGGAGGTTGTGAGCGCGTCAGATAATAAGTTCGGTTGGCATTTAGGACGGCGCCGTAATTCTCGATCTCAAAAAAGAAATTGTCGACCATTCCACGGGCCAGTTCCACACGTCCATCCCGCAATAAACCGAGGATAATGAAGTAACTGTCCCATCCATACATCTCATTGAATCGTCCGCCAGGGACGACGTATTTGTTCGGAAGATCCAACAGACCCGGAGGTTGAATCGACTCCACGTCGACAGTCCCCAGTTGGTGAATCACCGCTGGCAGATGTTCCACATTCACCTTGCAAGTTCGTTGCATTTGAGCGCTCTCGGGGGAAAGTTTAAAATCAGCCGGAAAATAAATTACCTCTGGAGTGGAGAGCTTGGGGTCTGTAAGGGCACCGCACGAACTTGTAGAGCGAGTCAATGAATCCCATGCCGTGTGGATGTAGGAAAGGATTTCGGTAAGCTTTGCATCCGTGGAAGTAGGGGTAGGCTTCGCTTGCCCGAACGCCGCAAACGATAAAGTCAAAATAATGATCAGCACACGGACCTTAGCAGGAACCTTAGAGGATAAGTCTTTGCGGCATCTCCCGCGCTTAGTCAGCCAGAACCCCCGCATCTCGTCTCTCCTGGGCAGTTACGATAGCAGAATCCTCGCCGAGCTAAGATCGGCCGAACGCCCTCATCCCTTCGTATATCAGTTGCCGCCACGGCTGCCGTCATCAACAACCAAGCTACGATCGCCGGAACTCCAGCTCAATCTCTTAAAACTGGAATCGCGCTGAGAATTGTAGCCGCCGCATCGTGGTTCCATCTTGCGAGGCCACAATGTCGATAATCAATCCAGAGTTGCTTCCGCAATCGACGCAACTGCTGGGCTGACCCAGGTTGGGATGATTAAAGACGTTAAAGGCCTGAGCCGTCAATTGGAAAGGGGCGACCTTTGAAGTAATCTCGGCGGGCCTGTATCGTTTTACGGTCACCCCTTTTCAGCTGAGACTGGACGGAGCAAACGTCTACCGGCAAACTGAAATGAGAGTGATATTTTCCGGCAGCGGATTCGAGTAGAGTCGGCTCAACTGGGTTGACGGCTCGCGATTTCTATAGCTCGCTGCATTACACTTAACGAGGCAATTATGTTTGTGAATCGCATTCGAATCCGGGTCGAATTTGGAGATTGCGATCCTGCCCAAATCGTTTTCTTTGCCAACTATTTTCGCTGGTTCGACGAGTGCACCACTGCGCTTTTTCGAGCGGCGGGACTTCCGCTGCAAAAGCTATTTAGGGCTCATGGTGTGATCGGCATCCCGCTGGTCGACGCGAGGGCTCGATATATCCTTCCATCCTCCTACGGTGACGAACTGGTGGCGGAATCCTGCGTCACCGAATGGAAGAAGAGTAGCTTCGTGATCAGCCACAAATTCATGCGAGGTGGGGAGTTGGCTGTGGAAGGATCGGAGACCCATGTATGGGCGGCCGCGCATCCCACCAAACCTGGCAGGATGAAAAGTGTACCCTTGCCGGAAGACGTGGTTCGAATACTTTCCACGGCAAAGAAGCGGTCGGGACGGAAAAAATGAAATTCCGAGCAGCAATTCAGGTCGCGATTGCGGCCGACATCAGATTTTGCCGCAAAAAAATTTCTACACTGTTTGCGGAGGCATAACGATCACCAAGGAGAAGCGGCACTCTGTTCATGGCCGTCTCCTCTTCTTAGACCGTGAATTGCCTTCGCCGTCTTTCTCTTTTTGGGTATCCATCTCTTGAAAAACTTCTAGGGCCATGTGAAAGGCGGAATTCGCCGCAGGCACGCCGCAATAGATAGCGGATTGCAGCAGCACTTCTTTGATCTGGTCGCGGGTAACTCCGTTGTTAAAGGCCGCTTTCACGTGCATGCGGAACTCGTCACCACGGTTTAAGGCAACCATCATCGCAAGCGTCAGCAAACTGCGTGTGTGACGGGGAAGGCCGGGACGGCTCCAAATTTCGCCCCATGCATTGCGAGTAATGAAGTCCTGGAACTCTTCGTTGAAGTCTGTTGTGCCAGCAACGGCGCGGTCCACATGTTCGTCGCCCAGAACGGCACGTCTGGTTTTCATGCCCTGCACGTAGCGTTTGCTCTCATCCATTGACGTCATAAGCTTATTCGGAAAGGAAATCACTCAACGCTTTGGTGAACGATTCAGACTGCTCGATATTCGAGAGATGAGCCGCCGCAAGCTCTACCTGTTGAGCTCCTCGAATTCGATCGGTCAGGAATTGCGCTTCCGAGTTGGGGATGACTGGATCGCGCCCGCCATAAATCACCAAAGTCGGAGTCTTGATTTGCCCCACTGTATCGCGCAGATCCATATCTCGGATGGCGTCGCAGCAAGAGGCATAGCCTTCTCTCGGTGAATTCTCAAGCATTTCCCGAGTCCAGGCGACCTTCTCTTCAGCGCTTGCACGAAATTCTGGCGTGAACCAACGCTCGACTACGGAAGCCGCGACGGATTTCATGCCATCTCTTCGAACAGTTGCGATGCGCGCATTCCAAACCTCTTTAGTGCCAATCTTCGCAGCTGTGTTGCACAAGACCAGTCGATGAAGGCGATCCGGCGCGTGAATTCCCAACCACATACCGACCATTCCGCCCATGGAGAGTCCGCAGAAAATTGCCCGATTGATATGAAGGGAATCCAATAGGCCAACAACGTCCCGACCAAGTTGCTCGATTGTGTAACTGCCCGCCGTTACCGAAGACCCTCCCTGTCCGCGAGTGTCGTAACGCAGAATGCGGAAGCGCCGTTCCATTTCCGCCATCTGCGGCTCCCACATCGAAAGATTGGTGCCCAGCGAATTCGAGAATATGAGTACCGGCTGGCGATCTCCCGTGAGCTCGTAATGAGTTTTTAACTCGTCGATGTCAACATGTGGCATTCCTTGGTCTCTCTATCGAGCTGGCTTCATGATTAACAATCAATCAACATTAGTCGCATGGATGACGCGGTCAACAAACTCCTCGGCTGCGCCGAGATAATTCACCGGCATAAATAAATTGTCGAGGTCTTCGATTGTGAGATGCTCAATCACGGTTCGGTCTTGGGCTAGAATTTCGCGAAGATTTTTTCGCAAGTCAGCCGCCTTTCGGCTTGCCGTTTCCACTAACTCTCGAGCCGCGGCTTTGCCGATTTTAGGCGCCAGAGCGGCCGTGACCGCCTCCGCGAAAATCAGTCCACTCGTCACTTCGAGATTGCGCTTCATACGCACTGCATCAACTTCTAGATGAGGGATAATAGCCGCCATCTGTTTCAGAGCACCGCCCGTAAGGCGGAAAATCTCCGGCAGCGTCTCCCATTCCGCCTGCCAATTGCCGAGGCCGCGCTCATCTTCTTGCACCATGGCGCTCAACATGGTGCTGACGAGGCCGGGGATCCGCGTGGCGGCTGATAAGACAATCCCACAACTCACCGGGTTACGCTTGTGGGGCATTGCGGAAGAACCGCCGCGGCCTGGGCCGGCAGCCTCGAAGACTTCGGCGATCTCCGTTTGCATGTGCAGTGAAATGTCGCGCGCAATTTTACCCAAGGTTCCGGTACAAAGGCCGAGAGTTGTGGCCAATTCCGCAATTCGATCCCGGTGAGAATGCCATGGCAAGGAAGGAAGTTCGAGACGCAACTCGGCCGCCAATGCTCCAGCAACTTGCAGTCTCTTATTCTGCAGCGCCGCCAGCGTTCCAGCTGCGCCGCCAAACTGGAGCACCAGCACTCGACGTCTGGTTTGAGCCAAGCGCTCGCGATGCCGATTCATGGCATCCAGCCACCCCGCAACCTTGAGACCGAAAGTCGTGGGAACAGCTTGTTGCATCAGTGTGTGGGCCGCAATAGGAGTGGAACGGTAGTGCTGGGCCAGAGCGGCCAAATGTCTGCAGAGTGCGGTTACGTCGCTATCGATAATGTCGAGCGCTTTCCGTACTTGTAATATCAGACCCGTGTCATTCGCATCCTGGCTGGTCGCGCCCCAGTGTACAAATTCCGCAGCTTCGGGATTGTCTTTCGCAACCAACGCAGTAAGTTGTTTGACCAAAGGTATAGCAGGATTAAGTGACGCGGCGGTAGCAGCGGAGAGCTCGCCCGCATCGATCATTTTCGCCTGACACTTCGAGGAGATCGCCTGCGCTGCCTTCGAAGGTATAACTCCGCATTGTGCTTCAGCACACGCAAGTGCAGCTTCGAAATCCAGCATCTGTTGAAGACGTGCGAAGTCCGAGAAGACTTCGCCCATTGCCGCTGAGCCGAATAGTGGATCTAGTAACGCCATCCAGGGTTTGGAGCTAACATCGCCGAGTTTACAATCCGAGATCGAAGAATACGGTTTCGTGCGGCCCTTGCAAAACTACATTCCATTCCAGCGCGCCAGGGGCGCCGGCAGTTTTCTTGGCAATTAACGTTGAACGCCGCTCAGGTTCCACCAGGTTGAGGATGAAATCCGAGGCGTTCATAGGCTCGTCGGGAAAATAGATGCGCGTGACCATCCGCCGCAGCACTCCACGCATGAATACAGAAACGAGGATATGCGGAGCCTGCTCCGTACCTTCGGGCCCAGGCACGGCTCCAGGTTTTATCGTGGCAAAGCGAAAAAACCCCTCCTTGCTGACGTGCAAACGGCCGTAGCCTTTGAATCCTGGCTCCACAGGCTTATCCTGAGTGTCTTCCGGGTGAGCATATTTTCCGTGTGAATTGGCCTGCCAAATTTCTAGCATTGCATCAGGTACGGGACTTCCATCGCCATCGAAAACTCTTCCTTGAATGGTAACCCGCTCGCCGGAGACGCCTTCCTCAGCCAGATTGTCGCGGTGCAGCCATTCCAGACCAATCTTAAAGTACGGCCCAACCGTTTGCGATGTCGTCGCTTGCAAACTCACTAGTCCTCCAAAGGAGTGGCTTCGCGCCCTCGCAGGATGATATCGAACTTGTAACCAAGAGCGCGCTCAGGCAATGTAGTTTCCCAGTCGAAAGTCGAGATTAAACGTTTGCGCGCTTTCTCATCCGCGGTGCAATTGAAAATCGGGTCAAACGGGATCAGCGGATCGCCCGGAAAATACATCTGCGTTACCAGCCGAGTGGCAAACGCCGGGCCGAAGAGAGAAAAGTGAATGTGTGCTGGCCGCCAGGCGTTGTAGTGATTGCGCCAGGGATATTCGCCGGGACGAATGGTCACAAAACGATAGCGGCCTTCGCTGTCTGTAGCGGCTTGCCCACTGCCGTTGAAATTTGGATCGAGCGGCGCAGGGTGTTGATCCCACTCGTGGCGGTACCGGCCCGCCGCATTTGCCTGCCAAATTTCCACCAGCGTGTTCGCAAGCGGACGACTGTTTTCGTCGAGCACTCGCCCGCTCACAATGATCCGCTCACCAATCGGCTCTCCACGATGACCCAGTGTTAAATCATAGGCCTTGGGCGCAACAATTTCAGATCCAAACGATGGTCCCGTGATTTCGGATAGGGTGTAAGGAATTGGTATCTGCGGCTTGGTCGGCGCACGCTTGATCGAGGATACGTATGGCGGATGCAGGTGATTGGGTTGGGTCCCTGGGTACGGCGGACGGTATCCTGCAACGCGCTTCATGGGCTTTTTTACCTTGCCGCCGTTCTTGAATTCAGAGACTATGCAACGTCAAGGTCCGTGTCAAGGCGGGAGGAGTTAAAGTGGTGTCCTGGATTGTCGCTGGCAATCTCACCCGAAGATCGTGAGGCGCTTGTCAATTAGAAATGTGCGCGGAACGCCTCATGGCTTAGCCGTTTCAAGAATGCGATGATCCACTTTAATGGGAATGCGTATCTCGTTCGCGGCAATAATACCGCTCTTCGGACTCATTTTCGGGAATCGCGCACGCGCCTCAAGCGAGCCTTCACGTCGAACGATCAGCTTAGATTCTTAGAACCCGAATTGGCGGTAGCTTGGAATCTCAGGTGAGTATCGTGGCACGATATTTATTCTCGTGACAGCTCTGCTTTCGCCCATTCTAGACAGAATGGTGTTGACCTGGCGCTGCGGACTGGATGTTGTCACCCGCGGTGAAGGGGAACAAACTACCGCATCACGGGCTATCTAAAGTGTCTTGGCAACTCGGCCTCAGCTTCGTGCACCAAAGAAGCGGAACGAATAAAGCAGGTATTTGGACTTATGCAAATCATATGAAGACTTGCATTTTTCTGACAGCCCAAGAAAGGACTGCCCTGATAGCGATCCGTAGTTTCGCATGAAGAGTGTTTCTTGGCCCATCGCATGGTCACCCAATAATGCCGTTTGAGTTCTCGACGGCGGGAAGAGTGCGGAAGAAGTTCCGCTCCCTCACCACGGGAGATGCCGAGCGCGACAGAAGAAAGTTACGAAGGGTCCGGAAGACAATTCCAACAAAAATCGAGGATGGTTAGATAATGACAAATCGCTCCAAAAGCGCGCGCCCCTCGACCGTTCGGCATTTACACAAACCTCAGAAACACGCCAAAGCGCGTCGTGCCGGTCGAGGGCCCAACAATGTTGCCGAAGCCGTTGTGATCAAAGATGAAGATGTATTTTTTCTTTGCGACCGCAGCGGCAATGTCCCCTTGGGGAATGAGCAGGGTTTCGGACTCTATTATCACGACTGCCGTTTTCTTCAAGGCTATGAGATCAGCATTGCAGGGAACCGTCTGAACTCACTGGCGTTCACGTCCGAGCATGGGTTCATGTCAGAATTTATTCTGACGAATCCCGACCTGAAACAACCCGATGGAAGCGCTCTTCCAAAGCAGAGCATCGTTATCGAGTGGCAACGGATCATTCATTCAGCGGGGCTCTCGCTGCAAGACGTCATCACGTTTACGAATCATAAGCATGACCCTTTACAGTTCGTACTCTCCTTCGATTTCGAAGCGGGCTTCGAGGATGTCTTCGAGATCCGCGGCTTGCGGCCGAAGAAGGTCGGTAGACGGGAGAAACCAGTATGGCGCGATGGCGGCTTGATGTTTGAATACGACGGCGCCGATGGCCTCTTCCGCACGCTCCGTATCAATCTGACCCCGCTGACTGGCAGCCCTCGAAAGGACGGAGCCGATCTAAAGCTCTCGCTAGCGCCCAACGAGAGCAAACAGGTTCGCGTTTCGCTCGTCATCTCCGAATCAAGCAGAAAAAAGCAAGCAACCAAGCGCAACCTCAGGCCCGACGCTGACCGCCTGGCGAGACAGCTCCACGAGAACTCCGATGACTGGCTGAAAAGACATTGCGAAGTCAAGACGAGCAGCCCACTGCTTGACGACTTGTTTGAACGCTGCATTCGCGACTTACGCGTCCTGAGGACCTCGCTCGACAGCGAGCAGTACTTTTCGGCGGGACTGCCCTGGTACGGAGCGTTATTTGGCCGTGACAGCCTTATCGCTTCATTACAAACTCTTGCGTTTGAACCACGTATCGCGGAACACACTCTGCGGCTGCTGGCGAAGTTTCAAGGCACTGAGGTGAATGAATGGCGCGACGAACAGCCTGGCAAAATCTTGCATGAATACCGCGTCGGGGAACTAGCCCACTTGAACGAAATCCCACAAACACCCTATTACGGCTCCGTGGATTCAACTCCTCTGTTCTTGATCCTAATGGCCGAACACGCCAAATGGACAGGAGATCTCACGCTGTTCCATAAGTTAAGGGAAACGGTCGATCGGGCGTTTGAGTGGATGCGAAAATACGGGGACCTGAGTGGAAGCGGATATCTCGAGTACAACTCACAATCGAAGGAGGGATTGGGCAATCAAGGTTGGAAAGACTCTGGAGATGCAATCGTAAATGCAGATGGCAGCTTGGCTAGCCCTCCGATCGCCTTGGTCGAGGTGCAGGGGTATGTCTATCAGGCGAAAATATTGGGATCCGACTTGTACGAAAGAGCGGGAGATAAGGATGCGGCAGATCGCTTGCGCGCGGAGGCCCATGAACTGCGTACCCGTTTGGAAAAAGAATTTTGGCTGAAAGATAAAGGTATCTACGCGCTGGCTCTCCAAGCCGGAAAGCAACCAGCGGCCGTCGTCTCTTCGAACGCTGGTCAGTTGCTTTGGTCGGGAATGGTCGACTCCGCCAGAGCGAAGAAGACCATGGAACAACTCATGTCCAGAGAGATGTTCAGCGGCTGGGGAATTCGAACGTTTTCGAGCGCTGAAGCCCGATACAACCCTGCGGGTTATCACCTGGGAACTGTGTGGCCGCATGACAACTCGATTATTGCGGCTGGATTCCGGAAGTACGGATTCGATGACGCCGCCTGCCAGGTGTTTACTGGGATCGTAGAAGCTTCCAAGCATTTCGAAAGACGCCGGCTCCCGGAACTGTTTGCGGGTTTCTCCAGAGATCAATTCCCTATTCCTGTTCGCTATCCCGTAGCGTGCCACCCGCAGGCATGGGCAGCAGGGTCAATTCCCTTTATGCTCCAATCGTTGCTCGGTTTGGTGCCGAATGCATTTGAGAATCGCCTGCAAATTCTCCGCCCTGTTCTCCCCGATTTTGTTCAGAGTTTAGAGTTTCGGCGGCTAAAGGTGGGCAAGTCTACAGTGGACTTAAGATTCAATCGCGGCTCCGACGGCAAGCTCGCCACGGATGTCATGAAAGTACACGGCGATCTGAACGTCGAATTTTCGTCAGTGCCACAGAATAGGGCAGCGTAAAGCTGTCATCTTGAAGAGCGTGAGAGCGAGTTTATTCATGAAGAACGAAACGGTGGTAGTTACTGGGTCGTCGGCTGGGCTAGGCCGAGCTGTGGCTTACGAGTTTGGCAGGCGCGGTGCAAACGTCGCATTGCTAGCGCGTGGCGTAGATGGACTCGAAGGCGCGAAGAGGGAAATCGAAGCTGCCGGCGGCAAAGCCTTGGTTTTACCGACGGACGTGGCGGATTCAGAGAAGGTCGAGGCCGCTGCCACAGCGGTCGAGAAAGAGTTCGGCCCCATCGACATCTGGATCAATAACGCCATGGCATCGGTGTTCTCTCCTGTAAAAGAAATGAAACCGGAAGAATACAAGCGCGTCACTGAGGTGACCTACCTCGGCGTGGTCTACGGCACTCTGGCTGCGTTGAAGCGGATGCTGCCGCGAGATTGCGGCACGATTGTTCAGGTGGGTTCGGCGCTGGCGTATCGCAGCATCCCGCTGCAATCGGCTTATTGTGCTGCCAAGCACGCCATCGCCGGCTTTACCGATTCCCTGCGCTGCGAGCTCATACACGACAAGAGCAGGCTTCGACTGACGATGGTACAGATGCCCGCACTCAATACTCCACAGTTCGGCTGGGTGAAGAGCCGTTTGAAGAATAAAGCTCAGCCGGTGCCGCCGATTTTCCAACCCGAGGTAGGAGCCCGCGCAATTTACTGGGCGGCGCATCATCATCGGCGTGAAGTATGGGTCGGCGCACCCACCGTGGAAGCGATCGTCGGAAACAAAATCGCCCCAGGCATGCTGGACCATTATCTAGGGCGAACGGGATACAGTTCTCAGCAGACGAACGAGCCTGAAGATCCGAATCGCCCCAACAATCTTTGGGAGCCGGTTGCCGGGGATCATGGAACGCACGGTACTTTTGACAGCCGTGCTCATGAGCGCAGCTCCGAACTTTGGCTAGACCTGCATCGGGCGTGGGTTGCTCTGGCCTTCTCGGCGTTAGCGGGGGCAGGCTTCTTCTTCGCTTCGCGGTCGCGAGACACATCTTCGAAGTCCCCGAGCCACTCGCGGAAAAGAGTTGAGCATCGCCGTGCGGCGTAATCGAGCGCGTTCCTGAGGAACGGCTCGGATGAGTCAGAGTCGATACGGGTATTGCGTCGTTCTAAAGCTCGGATCACTCAGATGGTGAGTGGACTAATCGGGGTATGCGTTTGTGGTAGCTGAAATAAGTGTCGTCCTCTTGACCGTTCTTGGGAAACAAGAAACAAGACTTTGGCCCGTGAGCGCATCGAAAAGCGCTTGGGCAGTCAGACACCCGGAGCTCCGGGGCTTTCTCCAATTCGAAATGTGTGCCGGGTTCAACGTTCGCAAGAGAATCCTCGATAGACACTGGATGCATCACCCGGGCTATCACTTTTACCCATTGGAAAGTTTCTTTATCGATCCAGAGCTTTCCTTGCATCCCGGTTAACGCTTGTGTCTCCGTATTCGGCGGCTGATAGCCGGACGACGAGACGCCTGAAGAAAATACACATCATGTCCGTCCAGTTTGGTCTCACCGACCAATTGAAACTCGAATGCTTTCACCATCTCGGCCATCATCGAATGGTCCCGCCCGTCGTCTTTTTGGTTTTCGCAATGCGCTCGGCTCTTGTCTGAGGCGATTCATTTTTCCGTTCGGAAACCACATTTTCCAGCTTCTGTTTTTCTTGAGCCGCCCGTGCAGATGTCAACGGTTTCCCGTTCACCGCAACGAGCCGTTGATATGGAGAGCCAACAATCATCGTGTCTTCATATGTTTTGGTGCCGCCTTTAAAGCGGTCGGTTTCTAGACAGTCGAACTCGGGCGAGGCAACAGCATGCAAGCGTTATGAATCGGCCCGAAACCTCAGTCCGGGTCTTAAAAACAGGTGCCTGCCCGCGGTACTTAGACGCTTCGCACATCGGAGAAATATCGTAGAGCGATACAGTATGACCCTGATAGTTAACAGTCGAAGCAGATTCTATAATTTTTGGAGGTTGGAACTACATTTCGCGATTGCAGGGTACCGTGGCGTCGCGGACTGTTTCTGCAGCCCTAACGAGGGCTTCTAGAAAGTTGGATCGGGTTCGATCAATGAGAATCGCACAAGTTGCGCCACTTTATGAGAGCGTTCCCCCCAAACTATATGGGGGCACAGAGCGTGTCGTATCTTGGCTTACAGAGGAGTTGGTCCGTCTCGGTCACGATGTCACTTTGTTTGCGAGCGGCGACTCCATGACCGCCGCCCGCCTGGTCCCGGGCTGCAAGAAGGCTTTGCGACTGGATTCGAACTGCGTGGACCAACTGTCGCATCATATGATAATGCTGGATCAGGTTTTCAGCGAAAAAGAGAATTTCGACTTAATACATTTTCACGTTGATTACTTGCACTATCCGTTCAGTCGCCGCCAGCAGATCGCGCATGTTACAACCCTTCATGGCAGGCTCGACCTTCCTGATTTGGTGCCGCTCTACCAGCACTTCCGGGACATACCGGTCATCTCAATTTCTGACGCTCAGCGTAAGCCCCTGCCTTGGGCAAATTGGCAGGGTACCGTCCATCACGGTTTGCCACGAAAGTCCTTTTCACTAGGCAGCGGGAAGGGCGGATACCTCGCATTCCTCGGACGGACATCTCCGGAGAAGGGTTTAGACCAGGCTATCGAAATCGCGAAGCGAGCCGAAATGCCACTCAAGATCGCGGCCAAGATCGATCAAGTAGATGTGGAATACTTTGAGACCGTAATCAAGCCGCTGCTCGACCATCCGCTTATTGAGTTTATCGGCGAAGTCGGTTATCCCGAGAAAAACGAGTTCCTCGGAAACGCTGCGGGATTTCTTTTTCCTATCGCCTGGCGCGAGCCCTTCGGCTTAGTGATGATTGAAGCGATGGCTTGCGGAACGCCGGTGATTGCTTACCCCCTGGGTTCCGTCCCGGAGGTCGAGCAAGAGAGAGTCACAGGGTTTATGGTGCCCGACTTGGAGGGTGCTGTAAGGGCGGTGCAAAGACTTGGGGAAATCGATCGAGAAAAATGCCGATGGCATTTCGAACAGCACTTCAACGCCGAGCGCATGGCGCAGGATTACTTGCAAATTTATCAACGGCTGGTTCGAGCAGAATCCTCATCGCTCACCGTTTCGGACGGAGTTCTCAATTGCACGGCGACCGTGTCACACAACAGTACTTCATAGCTACGAAGTCTTCGATTAGCGATGACCGCGCGCGTCCTAAAATACGGCGGCCTGTTCTCTGTCTTCGATTAACTCGGGCGATACCCAAACTCGCTCCGTCACGCCACCGCTGGAGATTGCGGTGATCTCAGACGTTTCTATTATTCGAAAGATGTCTGTCGCGACCTACACTGTACCAACCGATCTTCCTGAATCCGACGGCACGCTCACGTGGGATAAGACAACCCTGGTTTTGGTAGAGGCGAGCGCTGGCGGCAAAGTTGGAATTGGCTATACCTATGCCGACGTCGCGACAGCTCAGTTAATTAACGGCACACTCCTGCCTCTCATTCGTGGAAAGGATGCCATGAGCGTGCCGACTTGCTGGTCGGCAATGAGACACGCAATTCGCAACTTAGGACGGCCGGGCATTTGTTCGATGGCCATTGCCGCTGTGGATTCCGCGCTGTGGGATCTAAAAGCAAAGCTGCTCGACCTATCACTGGTTTCATTGCTAGGAGCGGCGCAACCGAGCATTGAAGTCTACGGTAGTGGCGGATTCACATCGTACTCGATCGAACAATTGCAGAAGCAACTTGGCGGTTGGGTCGAGCAAGGAATCAAAGCTGTGAAGATGAAGATCGGGAGAGATCCAGACAAGGACGTTGCGCGCGTGAAGGCCGCGCGTGAAGCGATCGGCCCAGATGCCGGGTTGTATGTGGATGCGAATGGGGCCTATTCGCGAAAACAAGCGCTATCCATGGCGGAAAAGTTCACGGAATTCGATGTGAGTTGGTTTGAAGAGCCGGTTACGTCGGACGATCTTGAGGGCTTGCGGCTGATTCGCGATCGAGCTCCCGCGCGCATGGACATCGCTGCCGGCGAGTATGGTTACGACCTCATCTACTTCAAGCGGATGCTCGACGCAGGGGCCGTTGATGTTCAACAGGCAGATGCATCGCGTTGTGCCGGCATCAGCGAGTTCTTACGCGTAGGAGCACTCTGTGATGCGGCAAACGTGCCGATGTCAGCGCACACGTCGCCGTCACTTCATCTGCATCCGTGCTGCGCTCTCTCGCGCCTGCGGAACATCGAGTACTTCCACGATCATGTCCGAATCGAGAACATGTTTTTTGAAGGAACTATCCAACCGATTGCCGGCCGGCTTCATCCGAATGTCACACGTCCTGGGATGGGTCTTGAATTCAAGAAAGCCGATGCCAAACGATACGCAGCTTAGGCGAACCAATGGATTCTGAGCGCATCTCGCGGATCCAAGAGAATCTACACTCGACAGGGTTGACGGCGGTGGTGTGTGCCCTTCCTTCGAATGTTCTGCTACTGACTGGGTACTGGCCGGTCGTGGGCAACAGCGTTGCGATCTGTGTTTGCGACGGCCCAACTATGTTGCTGGTTCCGGAAGACGAGGCAGAACTTGCGAGAGCCGGTTTTGCGGATTCGATTGAGACCTTTGTGCCAGAAACATTAAACGAGACGCGCAGCCTTCTTGAAGCCGTGAAACCCCGCCTCGCTGTTATTCTGCACAAACTCAAAATTGAATCTGGATCAATCGGCATTGAATCTGGAGCCAGTTCTCAGGCGGCGTCTTACCTTGCAATCCATCTCTTTGGCAGCGAGCTCTCAAGTATGCTGCACGAACTGCTCCCTGACTCTGGGCTTACTCCGATCGATGAGTGGATTCGAACTTTGAGTTCCGTCAAGACGCCCCTCGAACTTGGACGAATCCGCCAGGCTTGTGCCATTGCGAAAAGTGCATATGAGCTAGGAGCACCCCAACTCCGGGCCGGAATGAAAGAACCCGAAGCCGCTCAACTCTTTCAATCGCTTTTGAGTGATAACGACGTGCCCGGCCTCCCAATCCAGCGTTGTAATGGCTTCGCATTTTGCATGTCTGGTCCTAACTCGGCAAAGGCGTACACGGCCTATGCGCGCACGCGAGAGCGGACTCTCGAACCGAACGATCTTGTAATGATGCATTGCAATTCTTATGTTGATGGCTTGTGGACTGACATTACGCGCACGTACACGCTGCAACCTCCAGACGAACAGCAGACAAAAATGCATACTGCGGTTCTGGCAGCCCGTGAGGCTACGCTCGACGCTATCACGCCGGGGGCACGGGCGGCAGAAGTGGATGCGGTGGCGAGGCGGGTAATCCAAGACTTTGGTCTCGGTCAATATCTCAAACATGGTACCGGCCACGGGGTCGGCTTTTCGCCGATGAGTGCTTACAGCAGCCCGCGTGTTCATGCCGGCTCTCCGGATGTGATCGAGGAAGGCATGGTCTTCAATGTTGAACCGGCTGTTTACATTGGCGGTTACGGAGGCGTTCGCCACTGTGACATGGTCGCAGTGACGCGGACGGGCTGTGAACTACTTACGGATTTTCAATCGGATATCGAAAGTCTAACGATATCGAGTTGGAATTCCACTCGCGAAAAAGCCGAGCGATCACGCACATCTCCTGGTGAAAACATTACCGCAATGCGGCAAGCGATTTGACAATGGTTTGAGGAGGCAATTCATGGCGAAGACTGTAGCCGACTTATTGATAGAGCGTTTGATTAACTGGGGCGTGGATACGATTTTCGGATTTCCTGGCGACGGGATTAACGGAATATTCGAGGCGCTGCGCACACACCAGGAGAAACTTAAATTCATTCAGGTCCGGCACGAGGAAGCTGCCGCCTTTGCGGCGTGCGGGTATGCCAAATATTCAGGACGGCTCGGAGTATGTCTCGCGACATCTGGGCCAGGCGGCATTCATCTTTTGAATGGCCTCTACGATGCTAAATGCGACAGCCAGCCCGTCCTCGCCATTACTGGGCACACGTTTCATGACCTGATTGGCACTCATTACCAACAGGACGTTGATCTCGACAAGCTTTTCATGGATGTCGCCGAGTTTAACCAGCGCATTATGGGTCCTGCCCATGTAAACAATATTGTCGATGAGGCCATCAAGACTTCATTGACCCGGCGCACCGTAAGTCACATCACCATTCCGAAAGACATTCAGGAATGGACATCCCACGATGAAGAAAGGTCCAACGCCAACCTACCGAAGCACAGCTCGGACTTGTACGCGGCAGCCCATCCAACGCCGTCTCAGCAATCGCTGGATGAAGCCGCTGAATTGATTAATCGCGGATCGAAGGTGGCGATCTTGGCGGGAGCGGGATGCTTAAAGGCACGAGCTGAGATTTTGGAACTCGCCGAAAAAGTAGCCGGGCCCATCATCAAACCTCTGCTGGGAAAGGCGGTCGTCCCGGACCAAAGCCCGTATACGACGGGAGGAATCGGTTTGCTCGGTACCGCGCCTTCGCAAGATGCTTTGCAAGAATGCGACACCCTTATCATTGCCGGCAGCGGATTCCCCTACATGGAGTTTTATCCCAAGCCGGGTCATGCGAAAACGGTCCAGATTGATATTGATCCGGCACGGATCGGCTTGCGTCATCCTGTTGACGTTGGGCTGACCGGCGAGTGCTGTGCTGTGTTGCGCTCCCTCTTGCCGCTGATCCACAAGAAGGAGAGTCAGGATTTTCTGACCAAAGCGCAGAAAAATATGAAGAGCTGGAACAAACTCATCGAGGAACGGGGCACGCGGAAAGATAAACCGATGAAGCCGCAGGTGGTGACATGGAGCCTGAGCAAACTCCTCGACGACGATGCCATTGTGTCTTCCGATAGCGGAACGATCGCGACCTGGAGCGCCCGCTACATCGAGATGCGTGGTGATATGAAATTTTCGCTTTCGGGGTCTCTAGCGACCATGGCAAACGGGCTTCCTTACAGCATAGGAGCGGCGGTTGCATTTCCAGGCAGGCAGGTAGTGTGCATCGTCGGCGACGGCGGGCTCACGATGTTGATGGGCGAAATCGCAACGCTGGTGAAGTACAACCTTCGGGTCACGGTAATCGTCATCAAGAATAATGTGCTGGGGCAAATCAAGTGGGAGCAAATGGTGCAGGAGGGGAATCCCGAGTTTGGGGTTGAGCTTCAGCCAATCGATTTTGCTGGGATCGCGAAGTGTTGCGGCGCCACCGGCTACACCATCGAAGATCCGGGGGAAGCAAGGTCGATCTTGCAAGAGGCGCTTGCCCATCAGGGACCGGTGGTGGTGCAGGCGGTTGTCGACGCTAACGAACCTCCTCTGCCAGGCAATGTCACTTCGGAGCAAGCCTTCAAGTTCGCGGAATCGCTCGCCAGGGGTCAGAAAGATAGCTGGAAGATCATCAAGACTGTGCTGAAAGACAAGGTCCGCGAAGTCATTTGAGCCGATTGCGAGAGGAGGGGGACGGTGATATCCAGATGAACGCCTTAGCGACAGCCGGAAGAAATCGATCAAGCAGCAACGATCATCTGGAGGGGATCGAGAATGTGGAACACACCCTCATCCACCATCTCCGAGAAGGTAGATTTCAAAGGAGTCTGGCGCTGATTGCGGGTCTATCGAGCGCAATCGCCGGACTCGAAGTCTCTTACGAGCACTATCGCGGAAGCTACAGTAATCCCGTCATGTACACACCTGTCATCCTCAGCGGAGCGTTGTTCGTTTCCGGTGTTGCGGGGGCAGTGAATCGCCGTGCGGCTCGAACTCTTTTGCCCATTGTGTCTGCTCTTACTCTTGCGGATTGTCTGATTGGATTTGGCTTTCACGTGAGAGGGATACAGCGCAAGCCAGGAGGCTGGCGTTTGCCAGTGTTCAACATAGTCATGGGCCCTCCCATTTTTGCGCCTCTCTTATTCGGTACGAGCGCATACCTCGGTTTAGTGGCTTCGTTTTTGAGACGCGAAGACTCGTCCCGACAGGTTTCGCGGCGTCCGGCTTCAGGGTGGTCGAAATTCTTGCCGCAGAAACTAAACGATCGCGAGGTCACGGTTGTTCAGGAACTGAGAGAGGGCCGGTTTCAGCGGCATCTGGCGGTTGCTACTGCGGCCGCGGCTTTTTTCAGCGGGATCGAAGCCCTTTACTCACACTACAAGAACAATTTTAAGTACAAGGCGCAGTGGAGCCCGACTGTGATCGCCGCCGTCCTGGTTGGAACAGCCTTGGGCGCGGTTCGAAGCCCGCGGGTCGCGAAGAAACTTTTGCCGGCCGTCTCCGCGCTGGCAATCGTAGACGGCGCTGCCGGATTTTATTACCACGCACGAGGAGTCACGCGTCGCCCTGGCGGTTTGAAGCATCCAGTCTACAACGTGATGTTTGGCCCTCCCATCTTTGCTCCACTCCTTTTCGCGGCATGCGGGTTTTTAGGATTACTTGCCAGCATGTTTCGGAGGGAAGGCTGATGCCTGATCCAGAACATGACGGGCGACCGGTCAATCCACAAACGGGGAAACCGTTGCCGCCGCTTGCACAGCCTGGCTACTACCCGCGATTCAGCACCCTGAGCCAAAAGGAGTTTTGGGACGAAGCGACGCGAAACCTGGTTCTCACCAGGATAGAGAAAATTCCGCCGATTCGTTTTTTTTCTCCTGAAGAAGCCCATCTGATGACCGCGGTGTGTGACCGAATCCTGCCGCAAGATGATCGCGACGAACACCACAAGATACCTATCGTCAATTCCATCGACGAGCGCCTGTATGAAGACCGGCTGGATGGTTACCGATTTGACGGCATGCCCACCGATCAGGAAGCACATCGGCTTGGCCTGCAAGGAATTGCAGAAGTGGCACAACACATGTTCCGAAAGCCGTTCGTGGATCTTAGTCCACTCGACCAGGAAGCTGTGCTGAGGACGTTGCACGACGGCCAGCCGCCGGCGGGTCACAATATCTGGGGACGGATGTCGGTTTCCCGCTACTGGCTCCTCCTTGTGCAGGATGTGGTTGGCGCTTACTACGCGCATCCCTTCGCCTGGGATGAAATTGGATTTGGTGGTCCCGCGTATCCTCGAGGCTACATGCGGCTGGAAGGCGGCGAGCCGGAACCATGGGAAGTAAATGAACGGCGATACGCGTGGGCCGCGCCACCCGGTTCGCCATCGGCACAGTTCAATCCGGTTGGAGGATCAGCGGAACATAAAGGCAGCCCTGGGCAAGGAGGCACGCATTGAAAAAGCCTCTCTTCCGGACTCTTGAAGCTCCGCAGGGCGTCCACATGCTCGGAGCCATTCAGCGACTCGACCTGGCCATGCGTCGATACAAGAGCAGCGAACAAGTTGACTACTGCATTGTCGGCGTCGGGTCAGCCGGCGGAGTACTGTTGCAGCGATTGGCTCGCGCCGGATTTAGCGTTGTTGGACTCGAGGCCGGGCCGTTCTGGGATACGGAGCGTGATTGGGTCAGCGATGAAGCTGGCTCTTACAATCTTTATTGGAATGAGCTGCGCATCACAGGCGGTAAAGATCCACTCGCCCTTGGTGCGAACAACAGCGGGAAAGGGGTGGGTGGCGGCTCGGTGCATTGGGCCGGATTCACTCCGCGGCTCCATCCTTCCGATTTCCGCGTTCACTCTGAAGATGGCGTCGGGGTTGACTGGCCAATCTCGTATGACGAAATAAAACCATATTACGACCTGCTCGAAAAAGAGATTCCTGTCTCCGGTCCGGCCTACTTTCCGTGGGGCGATCCTCACGGCTACCCCTATGGCCCGCATCCCATGGGAGGCTGCGGAGACATCATGATCAAGGGCTGCACAAAACTCGGCATCCGAGTGAGCATCGGCGGGCCCGTAGCCATCCTAGCGGGCTCTCATGGCGATCGGCCACACTGCATCTACCGGGGGTTCTGCATTCAAGGTTGCAAAGTTGGCGCTAAACAAAGCACCCTGATATCGCACGTTCCCGATGGCCTAGCGCATGGCGCCGAGATCCGCGACCATTGCATGGCATCCCGGATTAACCTGGGCAAAGACGGACGTGTCACCGGAGTGACTTACTTCGATCCGAATGGACACGAGGTTGAGCAGAAAGCGAAAGCCATTATTGTCTGCGGATATGCCATCGAGACCCCACGCTTGCTGTTGAACTCAGCATGTCCCGGCCATGAAAACGGACTGGCGAACTCCAGCGGCACTGTGGGCCGTTACCTAATGGCACAGGCTGGAAACGTTGTCCTTGGGCGCTTTGAAGAACTGGTGCGCATGTACAAAGCACCTCCCGCACACGCACTTACCGAAGAATTCTACGAAACCGATCCAAAGCGCGGATTTGCACGCGGCTTCGCCGTGCAGACGGTCGGCCCGCTGCCGATCTCCTTCGCCCGGCAAATGATGGTCGCTAAAGGCGCGTGGGGATGGGGCATGCGCCAGGTAATGATGGACTACAACCACTGGGGCGCGATCGCATTGCTCGGCGAGATACTTCCCTGGGAAGACAATCGGGTTGAATTGGCTACGGAAAAAGACCGCAACGGCATTCCCGTCGCAAAAGTCACCTTCAATCTGCACGACAACGACAAAAGGATGATCGAATATGGAAAGAATAAGGTCATGGAGATTATGCAGGCGGCTGGAGCGGAAGAAGTCGTCCAGGAAGCACGATACGCCCATTTGGTAGGCGGTGCCCGCATGGGAAATGACTCGCGCACTTCCGTTGTGGACAAGTTCGGACGCACGCACGACATTCCCAATCTTTTTGTCTGTGATGGAAGCATAATGCCGACGCAAGGATCGGCGAATCCTGGCCTCACGATTCAGGCACTGGCAGCGCGAACCGCCGACTACCTCATTTCGCAGCAGAGCGAGGCCTTTACAGGATCAACCCGCGGCACGAAGCCGCCGGCGATTCGATACGACTTGTCTCCGCCTGACACTTGGGGTAAAGGCGTGCCACGTCTTACCTGACGCGTGATTCGGAGCAAGCACTATGTATTGGCAATTTGAAAATGGGAAAGTCTTAAAAGAATGTCATCAGTAGCGCTCAGCTTCGGCAAACGTTCCATTTTAGTGGCTAGCAGTGGCTGGTCTGGACGTTGTGGCTCTAACTTGCGCGGCGGTATTGGGGGCAGGCGATGAAACTAATTCAAAGGAACAAACAAGCATCCGAGGCATTGGGTTTGGGACTTCGCCAGGGTTCGCGCAGGTCTCTCCGGCGACGCCGCGGCATATTTGGATTGTTTCTGGCGGCAAGCGCGTCGATGAGCGTTATCGCACTGTATCAACTGGGAATCTTGAACCGGGTTCCCGAACCGCCCTTGTCACGATTCGCTTCGGACGATATCACTGGATCAGCCAAAGCTTATTCACTCCTGGCAACGCCGGATGCCGTTCTGGCTTTGGGTAGTTATGCCGCGACCATGACTCTGGCCGCAATGGGATCGCCCGATAGAGCGAACGAACAACCGCTACTTCCCATCGCACTGGCGGCGAAGGTGGGATTCGATGCCATTGTGGCGGCCAAATACACGCTTGACGAATGGCGAAAGCACCGCGCCTTCTGCTTTTGGTGTCTCGTTGCTTCGGCTGCTACGTTTGCCGCTGTGCCGCTCGTGATTCCCGAGGCGCGCAGTGCATTTCGCCGCTTTGAGGCGATTTAATTCATGCGGGTAGCCGTCGAATATTGGACCCGTATCGGACAGCTTGCGTGTCTAGCAAACCGACGTAACGGCGCCTTATTGAGGCAAGCCAGTTTTTCTATTGCCCAGTTGTACAGATCTAATCTGCAAGCATCAGGCATCCCCGTACCGTCCTCTGGCAACTAAATAATTAGTTACTTTCCCACGCATCGCGCGTCTAAAGATAAGGTGAAGGAGAGCTAGAGTGCCGCCAAAGCAGTCTGCAACCTTGACAGAAGCCGAGCTTCGCATCATGGACGTGCTCTGGCGTAAAGGGTCCGGCACGGTCCAGCAGGTGCTGGATTGGCTTCCCTCCACTTTGGCCTATAACTCGATTCTCACCACAATCCGCATCTTGGAGAAAAAGGGCCACGTGGAACATGTAAAGGATGGCCGTGCGCACGTTTATGCGCCGCTCATCGGACGCCAGGCGGCTACCCGCTCCGAGATTCAGCATCTAGTCGGCCGTTTCTTCCGCAACTCCCATGAGGCATTAGTACTGAACATTCTGCAAGACGAAGAGCTCGACGCCGACAAGCTCAAACGCTTGCGCGAGATGCTGGAACGGAGCGATGCGAAATGACCGTTCCGGACCTGCAATCCCTGGCGCAACTCTTCACTGGGAGGTTGCTCAATACTGCGGCTGAGGGCATTGTTGTCGCGGGCTTGGTTTGGGTGTTGCTTCGCCTCATCGGCCGGCAGAATTCCGGAACCCGTTTTGCTACTTGGTTTTCGGCCCTCCTAGCAATTGTCACGCTTCCATTTCTTTCCGGGTCAGACTTAGGTGCCTCATATTCCGGGACTCTTCCTCTCGCGAACCTGCACGGAGGAATCACACTCTCGACCTCCTGGGCTTTTTATCTGTTTGCTGCCTGGGGCGTCGGTGCCGGGTTGTTGCTTCTCAGGCTGAGCATCGGACTCTGCCGGGTACGTCAAATTCGCAATAAATGCTCCGAAGTGGACCTCGCGGGCCTCGACCCCGCGATTGGCGGGATCCTTCGAGATTTCGAATCTCGTCCCCAGGTGAAGCTGTGCGTCTCCAGCGACGTAACCGTTCCGGCAGCAATCGGCTTCTTTCGTCCTGCCATTGTTTTCCCGGCATGGCTTCTGCCACAGCTCTCGCCGGAGGAGATCAAGGTAATTCTGCTCCATGAGCTCGCACATTTTCGGCGCTGGGATGATTGGAGCAATCTCGCCCAGAAGGTGGTGAAAGCCGTGTTCTTCTTTCACCCCGCCGTCTGGTGGATTGAAAGCCGCCTGACGCTCGAGCGGGAAATGGCCTGCGACGACATGGTTTTGGCGCAGACGGCGAGCCCCAGAGCTTATGCATCGTCTCTGATCTCGTTTGCCGAGAAACTGCAAAACGCCAGAGCCCTGACGCTGGCGCAAGCCCTGGTGAGCCGGATGCGCGACATGTCGCTGCGCGTGGCGCAAATTCTGGATGCAAGACGTCCGAGCCGTACTGGACTTTGGAAGCCAGTTCTGGGCCTGAGCGCCGGCATGCTGGCGCTGGTCTTGGGCGCGGCCCCTTACGCGCCGCGTTTGGTGGCGTTCCAGACTCAACCGAAGCAAAGGCAAACGCACCACATTCAGTCGACGCAGCAAGCGGCAGACGTCGAATTGCAGCCGGGAGTCGCAGACGCTGCCATAAGTCGCACAGTGGTGGCGGTTGATCGGCAGCGGTCAAATCCTGCGCCGCAACCCAGAGCGATTCCGGTGGTGTTCGATCTGCGCACAGCAGTGGTCCCGTTCCAGTTGAAAGCAACATCCGCACGCAAGCCTGTGGTGATGCGCGCAAGAGTTACCCAGGAACGGCTTCCCATTCAGGAGACTTTCGTCATTCTGCAAACCGCGCAGTATGACGCTTCCGGGGCTGGGGTTTGGACTCTGTGCATTTGGAGAATAGGAGGAGGAAACTCGGCTGAGAGGCAGTTGCAATCGGCCATTGTTCTGAGCTCAATTTGAGGCTAAATTTTTTTGCCTTAAACAACTAAACAATTAGTTGCTAACAAAGGAGAATGAGTAACATGAAAAGCTGGATCAAGTATTGCCAATCAGCGCTCAACCGGCGCTTCCTTGTCCCCTTGGCCGCAGTCGCGATGGTTTTGTCGCTCACAGCTTATGAGTTTGATAAACCCGTCAGCGCCGCGGCACCCGCCGCAGCCGCAGCGCCTCTCGACGACAACAGCGTCAGCGCACTGCTTTCACTGGATCGAGCTATGGAGGCCTTGGCCGCACGCGTCACTCCGGCCATCGTCAACGTGACAGTCACGTCCAAAAAATCGAGCGACCGCGCGAACCCGTCCGAAAATGGAGACAACAACGGCGACAACGACTCCAACGGCCTGCAGCAGTTCTTCGGGAAACAGTTCGGCCCTGGCCAACACGGCTTTGGCCAACACATGGGACCGCAATCCAACATTGAGCACGGTCTGGGTAGCGGCGTCATTATTTCGCCCGATGGCTACATCGTGACCAACAACCATGTCATCGACGGCGCAGTGGACATTCGCGTTACTATGACCGACCGTCGAATCCTCCCTGCAAAGCTCATCGGTGCTGATCCTCTGACGGATCTCGCCGTCATCAAGATCGACGGAAGCAACCTGCCGAGCGTGCCGTTGGGAGATTCCACGCAACTGCATCCCGGCCAAACCGTACTCGCGTTCGGTAATCCGCTGGGATTCAGCTTCACCGTGACGCGCGGCATCGTCAGCGCGTTGAACCGGCCCAATCCATTCGCCGCTGACCGCCGTTCGCCCGGCCAATTCATCCAGACCGACGCGGCCATCAATCCAGGCAACTCCGGCGGGCCGCTGGTCAACGCGCATGGCGAAGTCGTCGGCATCAACACTTTTCTGGTTTCCGAGACCGGAGGCTTCTCGGGCATGGGATTTGCCATTCCCGCGCAGATTGTGAAGCCAACCGTCGACAGTCTCATTAAATACGGAAAGGTGAACCACGGTTATATCGGCATTGGCATCAGTGACGTTACTCCCGATGAAGCCAAGTTCTTCCATGTGAACGATGCTTCCGGAGCCGTCATCACTCAGGTCGAGCCCAACTCTCCAGGCGCGAAAGCGGGCCTGAAAGTCGGCGATGTCATTACCGAACTTAACGGAAAAGCCGTGAGCGACGCCGGTGAGTTGCAAGTGCAGGTCGGGGAAAAGCAGCCCGGAACCACGCTCCACCTCAAAGCCCTGCGCGACGGCAAGTCCGTCGACGTACCGGTCACACTGGAGGCGATGGGAAAAGGTGACAATGACAACCAAAGCGCCGATGCCGGCCGCGGTAAGCCGCGCTGGGGCATTGGCCTGGAGGACCTGACGCCTGACGTCCGGCAACAACTGCAAGCCGGCAACGACGTGCATGGTGCCGTGATCCAACAAGTCACTCCCGGCAGTCCGGCAGATAACGCCGGCCTGCAGAAGGGTGAAGTGACCACGGAAGTTAACCGCCAACCCGTGCATTCCGCCGCCGATGTGCAGAAGGCACTCTCCAGCGTTCCTAAGGACAGCGATGCCCTGGTGCTGGTCTGGTCCAACGCCGGAAGCACTTTCCGTGTCTTGCATCCTTCGCAAGGCTAGGCAGAGGTCCGGTTTGAGGCGCGGGCATCCGCTCGCGCCTCAATTTTTTTCCTTTCTCCTGAGCTGACTCGTCGCGGATCGGCGCAGCCAGCCGGCCTTCTTCGTGGCCGCTCGAATCCGATTATGCAACTGCCCCGTCGAAGAAAATCTCGTTCTCATGCGGCCCGGGGCAAACTTGGGGGCAACTTTAGCTCCGCGCGGGACTGTAGCACGTGAGCACGGGACACAATGCCCTCAACTCGTCCGTCCGACATGACCGGCAGCTGATTGACGTCTTCGCGCCCCATGGCTTCTGAGGCCTCCATCGCAGGCATGTCACGAGAAACAAAATGGACCTTGTCCGCGGCACGCATGACGCTGCGTACGGGCGTGAACGGCCATGCTCGCTGCTCGACTGTGCGCACTTCGTTCGGTGTTATCAGACCGAGCAGGGGCCCATCCTGGACCACCAGGAAGAAGCGCCGCCCCGTACGAAGCAAGTGCTTGTTAACGAAGTCCTGCAATGAAAGCTCGGGATCCACGGTATAGCTGTCCGTCGACTTCACATCTTCCCCAAATCTGGGGAACGCCAGTTGGATAACGTAAAACTACAAATTGCGAAGGATCACGTCGGGGTTGCTGCCGTTGTGCAGACCTCTCAGTTCATAGAACCGCAGGAAGTCCAGAAACTCCAGAGCGAGCTTACCAGTCTGGTCGGACGCCCGGTGGGACTTGAACTTCAACAGCTGCAGGTCGCCAGAAAGGAAAGCGCGAGCCGCCGTCTTTGCCGGCAGAGTCCATTCCCTGAAAGATCAGCAGCAAGGCATAGCGGTTGGACGCGTAGTGAAGTTGTTGCAGGGAAGTCAACTCGGCAATATGTTTTTCCAGGAGGTCTTTATATTCCTTCTTGGACTCGCAAAATGGCTTCACGTTCGTCGGTAAGCGTTTGATATCGATCTTCTTGTGATGTGGTACGCGGAAATCTTTGGAATGAATTTTCATCTTCTTCCTTAAGCGGCACCAACTGCACGAGGTGCGCTTAGCGGGATCGAGTGCTCGGAACGATGTTAAGGGATGGCGGTTAGGCAACATCTTTCTTTGCCACTTGATCCTTCTGGGTCTCTCGCTCCGCCTCAAGCCAGTCTTGATTCGCTTTGCCGTCTCCCCGGCCTCGCTCCTGATAGAGTTCATAGGCCCGCGTAGCAATCTGCGGCGTGAGATCAACCGGGTTCTTGGCTGACGATGGTGCTTTAACCGGATCAAAAATCCGATAGGCGAGTAGTTTCACGCGGTCATTGACTAGGAACCACGCCAGAGCATAAACCCAAACGAATCCAGCCCAACGCCAGCCAAGCGGCGTCATAAACACGCCGTAAACAGCAATTAGCGTCGCCACAATTTGTGTGCCGAGCACCGCTATCCAGAGAATCCGAGCCGGGCGTATCGACCAGAATGGGCCCCGCGTGCGGGTCAAGAAAATCGTCAAATGTCCAGCTACGGACAGCTTAAGGTACATCAGCGTCTGGGCATGCGCGCGGTCGAGATGAAATACCCGCTCAGCAAGATAAAAGAGGCCGAACGCGGCCACGACGCCGATAACGCCCAGGACGGTCGAGATCCCCAACACCAGGCGCATATTCCATTTCTCGGGCCTATCGCTGTAATGCACGTTGTCATACGCGATGGAGAGAATCGCCCCGTCGTTGAGAACGGCGATCATCACGATCATCACCGCGGTCACCGGGTAGAAATTAAATACGAGAATCGCCAGCGTCATGAAGAACAGCACGCGCAAAGTTTCGGCGATGCGGTAGATCGCGTAGCTGTTCATCCGTTGGAAGATGCGGCGGCTCTCCTTGATGGCGTCGATGATCACCGAGAGGCCGGATGCGAGAAGCACGATGTCCGCTGCCGCACGAGCCGCGTCGGTCGCGCCGGAAACCGCGATGCCGCAATTCGCTTGCTTGAGCGCGGGAGCGTCGTTCACCCCGTCGCCGGTCATACCGACAATATGACCGTGCTTCTGCAGGACGTCGACAATGTTGTACTTGTCTTCGGGAAAGACCTGAGCGAAACCGTCCGCTTTCTCGATGGACGCCGCAGTCTCCGCCGTCTTCTGTTTGTCCCGCAATACAGTGGCATCCAGGATGTTCGTGCCCATGCCCAGCTCATGAGACATTTCCTTCGCTATGGCCAACTGGTCGCCGGTGACCATTTTGACTTTCACGCCCATCTGCACTGCGCTCGCGATGGTCGCTTTGGCCTGTTCGCGGGGCGGATCGGACATGGGCAAGACCCCAACGAACTGCCACTTGTCGTCCTGATCCGCGCGGGCAACACCCAGGGAGCGGAAGCCTCGTGCCGCAAATTCATTAACGGCTTTCTCAACCGCAGGTTTTACGTCCGCGAGGTTGGTCGCCATCTGCAGAATGACCTGCGGCGCTCCTTTCGCCACCTTGAACTGTTTTCCGTCGGAGCCCTTTACGGTGGCTTCAGTGCGCTTATGCACCGGATCGAATGGCTGGAAATGAAGGACCTGATAGCTCTTCAGTTCCTTTTCGTTCTTCACGCCACCAATCACGGCCAGATCGATAGTGTCCTTGTCTTCCGCGCGCGAAGCGAGGGCGGCGTCGAGGATGATTCGATCGGCAGCAATACCATTGACACAGAATGGATCGCCCAGCGTCAGCTTGTTCTGGGTCAAGGTGCCGGTCTTATCCGAGCACAGCACATCCACGCCCGCGAGTTCTTCGATCGCCGACAACTTGGTCACAATCGCTTGCTTTTTTGCCAGCAGACGCGCGCCAACCGCCATGGTGACCGACAGCACTGTGGGCATGGCTACCGGGATCGCGGCCACCAACAACACCAATGCGAATTCCAACGTGCTCAAGATCGGGTCATGACGGAAGAGCGCAGTGGTAACAATCACCGCCACCAGAGCCACTGCAAGAACGATCAGGTAATTGCCAATCTTGAGCACAGCACGCTGGAAATGGCTGACGGTATGAGCATCCTGCACCAATTCCGCAGTCTTGCCGAAATATGTGTCGGTACCGGTGGCATACACCATCGCGTCGATTTCGCCGCGCTTGATAATCGAGCCCGAAAAGACTGCCTCGCCAGGTTTGCGTGTCGCGGGCAAAGATTCTCCGGTCAGCGCGGACTGGTCGACTTGCACTGGGTCGCCCGCCAACAAACGCGCGTCCGCGGGCACGATGTCCCCCAATCGCAACCGGATGACATCGCCCGGCACCAGTTCCGCTACCTTCGGAGTCGCCCATTTTCCATCTCTCAGGGCGCGGGCCTCGGTCGCGAGCTTCGCGCGCAATGCGGCAATTTCGTTGCCCGCCTGATGCTCCTCCCAAAATGCAACTACAGCGTTGGAAAAGAGCAGAAAGAGAATGATAAAGAAATCCAGCCAATGCCTGACCACACCCGACAGAATCACTGCCCCTTCAATCATCCATGGAATGGGACCCCAGAAATAGCTCAGGAACTTCAGGAATAGATTGTCTTTCTTTTCCTTGATCTCATTCGGACCATATTTCGCCAGCCGTTTCTGCGCCTCGGCTTGGCTCAGTCCTTTGGGTGACGACCCCAATTTTTTTTCGACTTCCGGCATGGGCAGGGATTTCAGATCGTCCTTGGAATCGGGCTTGGACTTCGATTCCGGATTCTTGGGCTTCGTTCCCAACCTCGATTCAGGAGCCTTGGGCGGATCAACATTGGCTTTCATAGTGAGTATCCTTAATCTATGATCTATCTTCGCTATGCTGCGGGTTTCGTGAGTTGCGGCATACTTGCCGATTTCTGTTCGGTTTGCGACGCACTGATCGCGGCCCGGACGATGGCCAGAAACTGATCGGCGATCAGGCTTGCGCCGCCGACAAGAGCGCCGTCCACGCCGTCCCTGCAAAATAGCGCGGCGGCGTTCTCCGGCTTGACGCTGCCGCCGTACTGTATGGCAAGTGCCTGGGCCGATTTCTCCCCGAACATCTGGCCGAAGCGACGCCGAATGACGGCGTGCGCATCTTGAGCCTGCTGCGGGGTGGCGTGGTGTTCGAGGTTGCCGATTGCCCACACCGGTTCGTACGCGATGCTCAAGCGGATTAAGGTATCCGCCGGCACATCGGCTAATCCACAGGTGAGTTGTCGATCGAGCAACGCTTCAGTCTGGTTGGCCTTGCGTTGTTCCAGGGTCTCGCCAACGCACAAGATCACATCGAGGCCTGCGGCAAGGGCAACCCGCACTTTATGGTTGATGAACGCATCGGATTCGCCCAGCTTGTACCGCCGTTCGCTGTGTCCGAGGATGACGAACTTGCAACCCAGATCAAGGAGCATTGTCGGGCTGACCTCGCCGGTGAATGCGCCTTCCTTCTCGGGATAAAGGTTCTGCGCCCCGAGTAACACACGGCTGCCCTTGAGGATCTCCCCGACAAGTGCAAGATAGGGAAAGGGCGGACAGATCATGACGAATACTCGGTCGTCCTCTTTGACACCCATGCCATCGATGCCGATGCCGTCAACAACCGCCCTGGCTAGCTGCATAGCCTCAGTGGCGGTCGTATGCATCTTCCAGTTGCCCACGACGAATTTCTGACGCAGGTCCCGTTTCATTATGTGCTCCCAGCATGTTTCACAGATCAAACTCTATGGGTATAGGCGCTTGTGTATTCATTTGCCGTTGCTCCATTTTCAGATCCGAATTTCCGGCATGTCCTGGCCATGCTTGTCGATCCGGCGATCGCGCGCGATCACGCGGTTACGGCCGCGGGCCGCTCGCTTCGCGCAGCCACTTCCGCGCCTCCGCTGCGTTGGCTTGATCGAAATATCGGATCGTCGCTCTCGTAAATGGCTTGGAGAACGTCGCCATGCCGTGCTCCCACTTCTTGTCACCGACTACCGCGAGCCGTTCGATATCGGCAAAAAGTTTAATGTCGAGCTTGATTTCGTCCCACAGCGCGCCAGCTTCCCAGCCATGGAAATCGGTCATTTCGAACAGCAGCCGCAATTTCCCGTGTTGCCGGATGAGTCGCTCGAACTCAGGTACACAGCGCTCGTAATCCGCCTTGACCAACTTCCCGGTGACTTGAACGGCGACCAATTTCCCGCCGTTTTCTTGTTTGATTTGAATGGGCATCTTGAACTCCTTGGATTCGGTTTCCTTCTTACGTTTTGCTCCACTTCCAGTTCCGAATCTCCGGCATGTCCTGGCCGTGTTTGTCGATGTAGTGTTTGTGCTCGATGAGCTTGTCCTGCATCTGCTGTTTCAGATAGTCGCCCCTGGAACCCAAATGCGGTAGGCGATCCACAACGTCTTGTACCAGGTGGAACCTATCCAGGTCGTTCTGCACCCTCATGTCAAAGGGCGTGGTGATGGTGCCCTCTTCCTTGTAGCCCCGCACGTGCAGATTGCGGTTGGTGCGGCGGTAGGTGAGTCGGTGGACCAGAGACGCGTATCCATGGAAACCAAATATGATGTGTTTGTCTTTGGTGAAGAGCGAGTCATAATCCTGCTCGCTCAGTCCGTGCGGGTGCTCGCTCGCAGACTGCAGCTTCATGAGATCGACGACATTGACTACCCGGATTTTCAGATCGGGCAAATGCTGGCGGAGGATGGAAACGGCGGCCAAAACCTCCAGCGTGGGCGTGTCGCCGCAGCAGGCCATTACCACGTCCGGCTCGGCACCCTGGTCGTTCTTGTCGTCGTTGTCATTGCTGGCCCATTGCCAGATGCCAATTCCTTCCGTGCAATGCACGACCGCCTGGTCCATGGTCAGCCATTGTGGTAGCGCGTGCTTGCCTGCCACCACCACGTTGACGTAATTCCGGCTGCGCAAGCAGTGATCGAAAACCGACAGCAGGCAGTTGGCGTCGGCCGGAAGGTAGATGCGCACAATATCAGCCTTCTTGTTGATGACATGGTCGAGAAAACCCGGATCCTGATGGGTGAATCCGTTGTGATCCTGCTGCCAGACATGGGAAGCCAGCAGATAATTCAGCGACGAAATCTTCCGGCGCCAGGGCAGTTCGAGGCATACCTTCAGCCACTTGGCGTGCTGGCTGAACATCGAGTCGATGATGCGAATGAAGGCCTCATAGCTGTTAAACAAGCCATGCCGTCCGGTAAGAAGATATCCTTCCAACCAGCCCTCGCACTGGTTCTCGCTTAGCATCGAATCCAGCACGCGGCCGGCGGGCGCGAGGAATTCGTCATTACTTACTTCGCGGGCATCCCACTGCCGGTTGGTGACTTCAAAAACTGCACCTAGAAGATTCGAGACTGTTTCATCGGGACCGAAGACGCGGAAATTACGCTGATCCTGATTCAGTTTGGCAACATCACGCAGGAACGCGCCCAGCACGAGCGTATCTTGGGCGGTAACTGCGCCGGGCGAGGGCACCTTCACCGCGTGGATGTGGAAGTCCGGCATGCGCAGATCGTGAAGCAGAATGCCGCCGTTGGCGTGGGGATTGGCTCCCATCCGGCGGTCGCCCTGCGGCGCAAGTTCGGCCAATTCCGGCAAGAGTCGCCCATTTTCGTCGAACAGTTCCTCGGCCTTGTAACTTCTCATCCAGCTTTCAAGTTGTTTGACATGATCCGGATGCTCGGGATCCACCAGGAGTGGCACCTGGTGCGATCGGAACGTTCCCTCGATTTGTAAGCCGTCGACAAATTTCGGTCCCGTCCAGCCCTTGGGTGATTTGAGGACGATCATGGGCCAACGCGGCCGAGTGGTGTCGTTATTGTTCCGGGCGCTGCTTTGGAATCGCCGTATGTCCTCGATCGCCCTGTCTAAGGCGGTGGCCATGAGTTCGTGCATCTTTTCCGGCTCGTCGCCGTCCACAAAATATGGCGTCCAGCCGCAGCCTCGCAGAAATTGCTCCAATTCCTCATGCTCGATGCGGGCCAGGACAGTGGGATTGCTGATCTTGTATCCATTGAGGTGCAATATCGGCAGGACGGCTCCGTCAGTAATCGGGTCGAGAAACTTGTTGGACTGCCACGAAGTCGCCAGAGACGCCGTTTCTGCTTCGCCATCGCCGATGATGCAAGCAACGATCAGATCGGGATTGTCGAACGCCGCGCCAAAAGCATGGCTGAGCGAGTATCCCAACTCGCCACCCTCGTGAATCGACCCTGGCGTCGTCGGAGCAACGTGGCTGGAAATCCCGCCGGGAAACGAGAACTGCCTGAATAGTTCTTTCATGCCGGCTTCATCCTGGGTGACGTTGGGATAAATCTCACTCCAGGTGCCTTCGAGATAAACGTTGCCCACCAGCGCCGCGCCCCCGTGACCGGGACCGGCGATGTAGAACATGCTCAGGTCATACTTCTTGATGACCCGGTTCAGGTGCACGTAGATGAAGTTTTGGCCCGGTACTGTGCCCCAGTGTCCGACCACCAGCGGCTTCACGTGCGACAATTTCAGCGGCTTCTTGAGCAGCGGATTTTCGTAGAGATAAATCTGACCGACCGACAGATAATTAGCGGCGCGCCAGTAAGCATTCATCTTGAGGAGCAGTTCTGAGGTGAGCGTGTTGGTTTTCGTCTTCGCATTCAGGGTTAGCTCTTTTTTGTTCCCTGCTTCGAGTTCATGGTCGAGTAGTTCAGGACTGAGCGTATCGGTCTTCATGGTTCAATTCTCCTTCTTGATTCTTGCAACCAAGTCCGAGAACCTGGCAAACTATTTTGGCAATCATGAGTTCTTCGTCCGTGCGGATGACGCGGACCGCAACCCTGCTGTCTGTTGCGGATATCACTCCCTCATTCCCTGCGTTTCGTTTTTCTTCGAGTTCGATTCCAAGGAATCCAAGCCCCTCGCAAATCCGGGCGCGAACCGGGGGCGCGTTCTCTCCGATACCACCAGCGAACACGAGCGTGTCCACTCCACCCAGCGCCGCTGCGAATGCGCCAATCCACTTCTTGACCTGGTAGCAGAAGAACGCAACCGCTTCAGCTGCACGCTTGTCCTCCGGCTCGCGTTTGAGCAAGTCACGCATGTCGGAACTGGTTTCGGATACCCCGAGCAGTCCTGACTGGAAATTGACCATCTCGTTGAATTGCTTCGCGCTCATTTTTTCAGTGCGCGCCAGATACCAAACCAGTCCGGGGTCGAGATCGCCGGAGCGCGTGCTCATCGGCACCCCGGCCGCCGGCGTGAAGCTCATGCTTGTATCGACGGATTTGCCATGATGCACCGCCGCCAGGCTCGCGCCATTGCCGAGATGGGCAAGGATGACCCGGCCTTGCGCCGCTTCCGGTCCGGCCATGCGGGCGAGTTCCTCGATCAAGAACGCATACGACAACCCGTGAAACCCGTACCTCCGCACGCCCTGCGCCTCATAGCGCCGCGGAATTGGCAGCAGTTGCGCCACGCGCGGCAGGTCATGGTGAAAAGCCGTGTCGAAACATGCCACTTGAGGCAGATCAGGAAACCGATGGTGAAACGCCTCGGTCAACTGGATCTCCTCCGGCATATGATCAGGATCAAACGCACTGAGGCGCTGGAACTCCGCAACCATTTCCGCAGTGATTCGCTGCGGCTTGTAATACTTCGGGCCGCCATTCACGACGCGATGCCCCACCGCGGTCAATGCGTCCTGCCGGCTGCGCTCTTCGATCCAATCCATCAGGACGCTTACCGCCGCCGTGTGATCCGGCGCCGCGACTGGCCGCGAAAAGTTCGCCTGGTCCGACCCTTTCACACGGAAAATGGGCTGTGGCAGTCCAATCCGCCCAATCCCGCCCTCCAGAATCCGTTGCAAAGAATCACCAGCCTCGAACATCCCGAACTTGATACTCGACGAGCCGCCGTTGATCGTCAGAATCCGCGGGTTCGATGGTTTCGTGAATGGCGCCTTTGTCATTCTGCAATCCGAACGAAGCTAGTTGTGCGCCGGCACTGAAGGGTCAGGCCTCTCCCGAGTAGGCCGTGATAAGTCTGGGCACCGTCCACCAGTGCACCAGTAGGAAGGCTTTTTCGATACAGCCCCGGCCGCCGCACGTCGCGGGAAAACTAGGACTTTTCAGATAAGTCTCAAGAGGAACATGACAGCACTCTCATGGAAAAACTGTTCCCAATTGCACAGTGTCGAAAAAGCCCCAGTGTCCCTCGCGCCTTTAGCGTCATATATTCCTTATGTCTGGACGGGTCACTTCGAGCCGGACTTAGGAGAGAACAGCCGCGGCGTGGCGCAATTTGAGGTGGACCCCTCGGTCTGAGTCAGGGAGTGCGCCAGCGTGTGAAAGGGGTGGTTGGGGAGCTTTCCGCAGTTTGGCTGCCTGCTTATTGATGCCGCGGGTCATAGTGTTTTCCTTCCCACGAGTGCGGGATCGTGCTTCGCCACCATCGTTTCATCGGCTCGATAGGCACAGCATAGACCTTCAGGGAGCGGTTCGACAGGTCGAAACTGCACAGTTCTGACGATTAGTTTGGCTAGATGGTGGGCTGTACGAATGGAGCTTTCAAAGTGGTCCAATGTGCTCAGACTTACGTGTTGGGCACTTATATCATAGGCGTTAGGGAAGAAGTGAGATGGCCGCTACAAACGCCAGTCCAGCTTATCTTAACGAATCGGAGTACAACATATGGAAACCGTATTGATTGTTCTTGTGGTGCTGTTTTTGCTCGACGGCGGAGGCTGGGGATACTCTCGTTGGCGCAACTAGCACGATCATCGTATCGATGCATGGGCGCTGCTTAGTGCGAGGGTTACGGACATGAAAGGTCGCGAACCCTCGCTCAAGTCCCCCACTCATCTGAAGTTTCTCTCTCCTTAGATTGCTCAGGAAAAAGGTGTCCGCCATGCGTCCGAATGGGAGACGAGCATGACTATGCACAATACCGAACATTTGCATCCGAACGGCGAGAGTCATCATAGCCGTGGCCAGACTCCGTACTGGCGGCGTGCGCATCATGATTGGCGCTTCTGGTTCGGCCTTGTGGCTATGCTCGTGGCTATCGGCATCTACGTCGGAACTAACGATTTGTCGATGGTGCCTTCTGGCCGCCAGAAGCAGATGCCGGCCGGCAGCCGGGTTCCATGAACTTCGCTGCCGCAGTGTGTGAACGTAAGAAATATCTTCGATCAAACAATTAGGCAGGAGGTCAGCACGCAAATCCAGGTCAATACCGACCACACAATCGAAGGTCACGAGGCGCTGGCCGATCAGATCAGGGGCGTAGTGGGGAATGCCCTGAGCCGAATGAGCGATCACATCACGCGAGTGGAAGTCCACCTGACCGACGAGAGCGGCCCTAAGAGCCGCGAGAATAACAAACGTTGCATGATGGAGGCGCGCCTCGAAGGTCGCCAGCCCATTGCGGTCACCGACGAAGCGGCGACTGTGGACCTGGCGGTCGACGGCGCCGCAGATAAGTTAGCCAGATTGATCGAGCATACCCTCGGCAAATTGCACGATCAGCGGAATCACAGAACTGATCCTCTTCACGAGCCGACATTCTCAGACGAGTCTTGATCGACGTCACTGTAAGCGTGGCTGTCGACAATTCTGGGTTACGCGGCTGCGGTTGGTTCCGCAGAGCGAAG
>Ga0182015_10000703_pt1 | contig 47249 bp, 38 predicted proteins | sample 712P3MmetaG_FD_120478 | JGI IMG/M metagenome (GOLD analysis project Ga0182015, IMG submission 120478) | Permafrost microbial communities from Stordalen Mire, Sweden - 712P3M metaG | ecosystem: Environmental > Terrestrial > Soil > Wetlands > Permafrost | place: Sweden: Stordalen | collected...
CTACTACTACTACTACTACTACTACTACTACTACTACTACTACTACTACTACTACTACTACTACTACTGCCGCTATTGCCGCTATTGCCGCTGCCGCTGCCGCTGCCGCTGCCGCTGCCGCTGCCGCTGCCGCTGCCGCTGCCTCCGGTCGTGGAGGATGACGAAGAGGACGAGGCCGGCGGGCAACCGAGTGCCTGATCCGCGACAAGCTGAGCCTGCGAAGCGGTGAGTGTCGTCTCGTCCGAGGTGAGTTGCTGCTGGTCCGAGGTCAACTGATTCTGCGCGGATGAGAGCGCCGACTTGTTCTGCGCGACCTGTGTGGGCGAACCACCTTGCTGATCTTGCCGGAGCGTCGTCCTTGCGCTCTGGAGGTTGGCCTCGGCGCTTTGAAGGTTCGCCCGTGCCGTCGTGGTGTCCAGTGTGGCAAGCACCTCGCCGGCCTTGACCCGGTCCCCGACGGCGACCTTGACGGCGGTCACGGTGCCGCTTCCGGCGAAGCTCTCGCTTGCGGTGGCAGCCGGACTGAGGTTTCCGGAGGCCGTGACACTCTCCTGGACGGTGCCGCGCGCCACCGTGACGGTCCGAGCGATGCCGGTCGAGGCAGAGGCGGTCTGATAGATGGACCGGAACCCGAAGCCCGCGACGGCCGCGAGGGCGAGTACGAGGACGCCGTAGAAGGCGAGCTTGCGCCGCCCCCGCCCCGGGCCTCGAGAGGCGGCGGCGTCCGTGAAGTTCCACCGCGGCTTGTGGAAGATAGCTGTCACTGCGAATCCTGTCCTTTTCTCATCGGGATGGACCGGCCTGGTGGGTGAAGGGCACGGGCGATCAGCTCGTCGTCGTGGTCGTGCTTCCGCTCGATCGCGGGGTGAACTTCGGCCGGAGGCTGGCGCAGGCGTCGAGCGCTTTCTTGACCGCCGGGCTCTTCGTGTTCAGCGTGGCCGGCGGGGTCGAGCTGGTGGAAGACGATCGACTGGGCAGGGTCACGCCGTGGATCTTCAGGCAATTGCGATAGGCGGCGAGGGCCGCGCTCGAAAAGCCGCCACCGCCACCGCCACCGCCGGGCCGGTTACCGAAGCCGCCCTTGGGGCGCAGGCTCGCACAGGCGCTGGACGCCTTGCGGAAGGCGGGCGAATTGAACTGGCTCCGTCCACCGCCGGTGGGAGGAAAGCTCCCACCTGTGGGGAACGTGCCCCTCGTACCGCCGAAGTTGGGGAGCTTGACACCGTGCTTTGCGAGGCAGGAGGTGTAGGCCGCGAGTGACGCCTTCGCCTGGCCGGCACCACTTCCCGCCGTGGTGGTCGTGGACGTCGCCGTTGACGATCCGCCTCCGCACGCAGTCAGCGCGACGGAACCCGCTATTAGGAGGGCGACGAAAGGAAACAGAGGCCGGCGCGCGGGCTGGAGACCACGCGCGAGAGATGATGGGTGACTCCGGCGGGTGATTCCGCGCATGTTGAGGTCTCCTCCTGCAGGTGTGATCCGCGGCTTGATCATTAGCCTCGTTTCTGTGAGGAGGCTGCGAGTTCGTTAAGGATTGTCTGCGAGAAGAGAGCCGCGGCAGTCCCTGCCCGCGATTTGGGGCGGGGGTCCGAATCCGGGCTCTACGCTTTCGACATGCTGCTCGCCGCGCGGGTCCTCCGATGACGCGAGAGCAACCTGCCGGGCCTCCGGCCGGCGCGGACCTCGACGAGGCCGCGGCGGAGGTGCGCGAGATCCTGCGAGTCGCCCGGGCGCTCGGCGCGATCTCCGAGGAGGCAGAGCTCCTCGATCTGATCACTTCCACCGCCCGGGACAAGCTCGGCTACGGCGCGTGTGTGATCGCGCTCAAGGGTGACGACGGGGCCTTCCGCTATGCGGCGACCTCCGGGCTGAGCGCCGAGGAGAATCGAGCGCTGCGAAACACTGTGCTGAGCGCCTCCGCCTTCGAGACCTTGCGAGAGGCGGCCGTCGAAATCGGCGCCGTCTGCTGGGTCGCGCCCGGGCACCCGGTGCGCGATCGGCCGGAGGTGCTCGCCGGCACGCTCGCCACCGGCGTCACGGTCGCATCGCGCTCGTGGCAGCCCGGCTCGCTGCTGTTCGCACCGCTCGTCGGCGCCGAGGGTGAACCGCTCGGGCTGCTCAATCCGCACGACCCGCTGAGCGGGGAGCTGCCCACGCCTCGACAGGCCCTGTTGCTCGAGACGCTCGCGGAGCTCACCGTCGTCGGTCTCGAGATCGTTCGCGCGCGGGCGATCGAGCGCGCCGCGGTTGCGGTTGCCGAGGCGCAGCGCCTCCAACTCGAGGGCCTCCTCGCCGCGAGCGCGCAGGTCCGCGGCCAGTTCTTGCTGGACGAGGTGCTGAGCGAGATCGCCAAGGCGATGACGACCGCGGGAGGTTTCGGCCGCGCCGCGATCTACCTCCGGATGCCCGACGACGTCCTCGCGGTCGGGGGCACCGTCGGCTTGACCGAAGCGGAGAACGCGCAGCTGCGGGCGAGCACCGTGACGCTCAAGGAGTACGCGCCCGCCATGCGGCCGGAGATGCTTCTCAGCCGGTCGTACCTGTTCGACCACCGCAGATTCGAGATCCCGGCGGAGCTCAACGACAAGCTGAACACGCCGGACGTCGACCGGGAGTGGGTCGACGGCCAATGGCACCCCGAGGACATGCTGACGGTGCCGATCGCCGACGTCGACGGTGAGCTGCTCGGCATCATCTCGGTTGACGAGCCGGTCGACGGATTGCTTCCCGACCGGGCACACGTTCAGGCGATCGAGTTCTTCGCCGCCCAGTGCGCCGTGGCCGTCATCCACGCTCGCCGCTACGAAGAGGTGCAAGCAGAGGCGCTCACCGACGCGCTGACGGGACTCGCCAACCGGCGGGCGCTCGACGCCGCGGTGGCCCGGGTGATCAGCGGCGCGCGCCGTGACGCGGCGGCCTGCGCCGTGCTGTTCATCGACATCGATCACTTCAAGGACATCAACGACTCGCTCGGACACGCCGTCGGAGATGCGGTGCTGCAACGTGTCGGGAGGGGCCTGCGCGATCGCCTCCGCCGAGGTGACCTCCTCGCCCGCTACGGGGGTGAGGAGTTCGTCGCACTGCTCTCCGACACCGACGCCGACGCCGCCCTGCGGCTCGCCGAGACGCTCCGAAGGCGCATCGCGACGCTCGACTTCGAGCCACTGACGGACGGCTTGCCGGTCCGCGTCTCGATCGGCGTCGCCCAGCTCTCCGAGACGCGGATGAACGCCGTCGCTCTCGTCTCGGCGGCTGACGCGGCGATGTACGAGGCGAAGCGCCAGGGGCGCGATCGAGTCTGCGTCGCGCCTTGAGCTAGGTCGCGGCCGCCGGTGGGCTGAGGGCCATAGCGGCATGCAGTGCGATGCCGTTGCGCATCGCTGCCTCGTCGAGCAGCATCCGGTTGGAGTGGTTCGGTGCCGGGTGGTCGACGCCGGCGGGTGCGGTGCCGAGAAACGCCATCGCTCCCGGAACCCGTTGCAGGACGTAGGACCAGTCCTCGGCTCCCATGATCGGCGTCGCCATGCGGCGCGTCCGCGCTTCGCCGAAGAGCTGCCCGGAGAGCGCGAGCGCCTGATCGGCGACCACGCCAGAATTGATCGTGACCGGGTAGGGCCGATCGGTCCAGACGAGGGTCGCCGTGCAGAGATGCGCCGCCGCGACTTGTTCTGCCACGCGGCGGACGCCGTCGAGCGCCAGCGCACGCGAGTCCTCCGACACGGCGCGGACGGTTCCCTCGAGAACCGCAGCCTCCGGTATGACGTTCGAGGTGGTCCCCGCGGCGATGTGCGCGATCGTCACGACCGCAGGGTCGAAGGCCGGGATCCTCCGGGTCACCATCGCCTGCAGCGCGAGCACCACCTCGCAGGCGACGGGAATGGGATCGACCGCTTCGTCGGGCATGGAGGCGTGGCCGCCTTTGCCGTTGATGGTCAGTTGGAACGAGTCGGCCGAAGCCATGAGGGCATCGCCCCTCGTCGCGATGACACCGGAGGGCTCCGTGGGCCAGGTGTGGATGGCAAAGGCGCGATCGACCGTGCCGTGGTCGCTGAGCAGGCCCTCGTCGAGCATGAGCTTGGCGCCGCCGTGTCCCTCCTCGCCCGGCTGGAACATGAACAGGACCCGGCCGGCGAGGTCCCCGACCCGGCCGGCAAGAAGTCGCGCCGCTCCGACGAGCATCGCCACATGGGCGTCGTGACCGCAGGCGTGCATGGCGCCCTCGACCCGCGAAGCGAACTCGAGGCCGGTGTCCTCGGGCATCGGGAGGCCATCCATGTCCCCCCGCAGCAATGTCGTCGGTCCGTCCCGGCCGCCTTCGAGCACCGCGACGACCGAGGACACCTCCCGACCCGTCGCGACCTCGAGTCCCAGACCCTCGAGCGCGTCCAGAATGACCTCCTGGGTGCGCGGGAGCTGCAGGCCGATCTCCGGATGAGCGTGGATCTCTCTCCGCAGCGAGACGGCACCGCCGAGGAGCCCTTCGGCGTCCTCGAGCAGTGTCGGGTCCACGCTGATCGGGTCGGCTTGGAGCTCGCTGTTGTCCTCGGGCACGCTCGGCTCCTCTCTGGTTGCACGAACCGTACCCGTATCGGGCCTCGAGGCATCGTTGCCCCTTCCGTGCTACGACGGGGAGATGAAGTCGCCTGCCGAGCCGTCGCTCGTCGGCTGCCTACTCCCGAGCGCGCTGTTGGGCGCAGCGAGCGGCATGCGCTCGACCGTCGGTCTGGCGGCCGTCATCGCCCAGGGCGAACCGGAGCTGCCGGCGCTGCTCCGACACCGACTGGCGAAACCGGCAGCCGGCGTCGCGGTCGCCGCCGAGCTCGTGCTCGACAAGATGCCCTTCACGGGCTCTCGACTCGAGCCTGCAGGAATGGCCGGGCGTCTCATGTTCGCCGGTGCCGCCGCCGGCCTCACGTCCCGCCCGGTTGCTCGGGAGATCGTCGTTGCGACGCTGGTCGCGGCCGCCGCGGCCGCGGTGACGGCGAAGCTCAGCCACGACGCGCGGGCCCACCTTGCAAAGAGGGTGCCGGACTTGGCGGTGGCCGTCGGGGAAGATCTGCTGGCGCTGACGGTCGCGGCTGCCGGTTGTCGTCGCCTGACGGCCACCCGACCTCGCTCGGCCGCGGAGCAAGCTTCAGCCGTTCGACCGGCGTGACCTGTCCTTGCCTGCCCAGAAACCGGGAGGATCGCTCGCCGGGAACGACTCCCTGCCCGACTCGTCCACGCGGTCGTCATCGTCGGGCTCGGGCTCGGGGTCGCTGTCGCTCTCCGGGGGCGGCGTGCCGTCGGGCTCTCTCACATCCTCCACTTTGACGCATGGGAGCACCGGCCGGTGCTGCCGGCTGGGCAATCCTCGCCGTTGAGGAACACCGAGCCGCGACTTTTGGTTGGCACTTGCAATGCCCCTCGTCGGCCGCCTCGCCGGTCGGAAACGGAGTCGCCATGCCCGATGCCCTCACCGCCGTCGACTTCTGGTTGGATCCCCAGTGCCCTTGGGCCTGGATCACCTCACGCTGGTTGCTCGAGGTCGAGAAGGTGCGGCCCATCGCGCCCCGGTGGCACATCATGTCGCTTGCGCTGCTGAACAAGGACCGGGAACTGAGCGAGGACTACCGGAAGGCGATGGACACCGCCTGGGGACCGGTGCGCGTCTGCATGGCGGCGACGAAGGAGAAGGGTGATGAGATCCTCCTGCCCCTCTACACCGCGATCGGGACCCTCGTCCACAACGAGGGCCGGCGCGAGCCGGAGGTCCTCGGAGAGGCCCTGGAAGCGGTCGGCCTGCCCGCCGGCCTCCTCGAGGCGGCCCAGTCCACCGAGTACGACGACGCCATCGCCAAATCCCATGAGGAGGGGATCGGCCTCGTCGGAGAGGACGTGGGCACCCCGATCATCAGCGTCGGCGGCGCGTCGATCTTCGGTCCGGTCGTGACGCCGATCCCCCGCGGAGAGGATGCCGGCCTTCTCTGGGACGGGGTCCTGCTCGTCATCAACACCGACGGGTTCTTCGAGTTGAAGAAGTCCCGCGACCGGAGGCCGGCCTTCGACTGAGCCAGCCGGGCCGGCAGGCGGGGCATTTGCTCCGCTTGTCGGTTCCTTTCCACGCCAGGGCCCCGCGCAACTACCGACAAGTGACCCGCCGGGCCGGGCTGGCGTGGGCCGCAGCGCGGAACGCTCAGGGAGCTGACGCGAGCACGTGCGCGACCGCGGCGGTCACGCGCCGGGCCGTCGCAAGATCCAGCATCTCGTTCGGCCCGTGGGCGTTGCTCCCGGGTCCGAGGACGCCGGTGACGAGGAACTGGGCGTCTTCGAAGCGCGACCGCAGCTCGGCGAGAAACGGAATCGTCCCGCCCTCGCCCATCGCCCCCCCACGCCGGCCGAAGAGCGCCTCCGATGCCTCGTCGGCTGCGGTCGCCAGCCAGGTGGCTTCTTCCGGCGCGTCGTAGCCCCGCGCTGCGTTGAGAACCGTCACCTCCACCCTCGCCCCCTCCGGCGGATCGGCCGAGAGCGTGCGCACGAGGGCGTCGGCGGCCAGATCCGGGTCGACGGAGGGAGGTAGGCGAAGCGAGAGCTTCGCCGTCGTGAACGGACGCAGCACATTGCCGCCGTCTCGCACCGAAGGCATGCCGTCCATCCCGGTGACCGCGAGCGAGGGCATCCAGGTGCGCCGCAGGATCCGCTCCACGCCGGAGCCCCCCGACAGCCGCAGCGACGCCACGGTCGGGAACTCGCCCGCGGCCGCCTCGCCGAGGTCGGCGGTCATCGCCTCGGCCTCGGCCCGCCTGCGGGCGGGCGGCGTGGTGCAGCACTCCGGGACGAGGATCTCGCCGGACTCCGCGTCCTCGATGCGGGACAACAGCTGTCGGAGAAGGCGGAACGACGAGGGGACGACGCCCCCAGCGAGCCCGCTGTGGACGCCCTCGGAGAGCACCTCGACCCTCAGGGTGGCGACGAGGTTGCCGCGGAGGGAGGTCGTGGTCCAGAGCCGATCGTAGGTGGCGCAGCCCGAGTCCAGGCAGACCACGAGGCCGGGCCCCGGCGCACCGATGCGGGCCGCGACCTGTTCCAGGTAGGGGCCGAGATGCGGGCTCCCGCTCTCCTCGCTCGCCTCGATGAGCACGACGCACCGGCCGTGCGCTGTGCCCGTCGCCGCCAGCGCTTCGAGCGCGCCGATGGCGGCGAAGATCGAGTATCCGTCGTCGGCGGTTCCCCTCCCGTACAGGCGGTCGCCCTCGCGCACGGCGACGAAGGGGTCGAGTCCCTCCCGCCAGCTCCCGAGCGGTGGCTGCTTGTCGAGATGACCGTAGAGCAGGGTGACGAGCTCGCCGCCGCCCGGCGTGGCCGGCACGTCCGCGATGATGACCGGCGTCAGCCCCTCGCGCGCGACGATCTCGACCCTACAGCCCGGCACCGGGCGCGAAGCCGCCCACTCGTAGAGCAGCCGGGCCGCGCGCACGATCTCGCCGTTCGCTGCCCAGTCCGGGTCGAAGTCCGGCGAAAGACAGCGAACCGAGACGTAGGCCGAGAGGACGGCCATGACGCTGTCCTCCCAGAGCTCGTCGACATAGCTCGCGAGCGCCCGCAGGTCGCTCACCGGCTTGCCGTCACCACGGTCCAGGTCCCGGACGACGCCTCGGAGGTCACCGCCGACCATGTTCGTTCTGTGGAGGGCCCGGATGCCAACTCGAGCGCGCGGACGATGTCCGCCGGCGGCAGGTAGATCGGCGTCCGGTCGCCGCGCGTCGAGACGAAGATGACCATGCCCCCGTCGCGCAGCACACGCACGTACTCGGCCGGGAAGAGGAACGCGTTCACACAGAGGACGGCGTGGGCTGATCTCGGGCGAAAGGGAAGCAGGTTCGCGTCCGCTTGTACGAGGCCGGCGCGGTCGAGCCTCGGAGAGCGGGCGAGCATCTCCGCCGAGAGATCGACCGAGACGACGAAGTCGAAGGTCTTCGCGGCGGTCGGGGTCTGGAATCCCGTTCCGCTCCCGATCTCGACGCAGATCCCGCCGGCAGGGACGCCTCCCCGAGCGATCGCGTCCTCGAGTGGCCGGAGACGCTCGGCTTGGTTGCGGACGTGCCACTCGGGCGCCAGGGCGTCGAAGAAGCCCCGGATCTCCTCTGCCCGCTCGGAGGTCCACGAGCCGGCTGCGAAGGCCAGCTCCCGGGTCACCGACTGCATGCGGTCCACCGTCTCCTGCGGGATCTCGGGGCTCGCCGCCGGGGCCGCGCCCGCAGGCGGGCCGGCCGGTGGATCGGCTCGTGGCAGGGCGCTCAGCACGGGCGGCCTCCTTCGCTCAGTACGACTTCGGGAGGTCGAGCGAGTGCTGGGCCACGAAGTTGAGGATCATCTCCTTGCTCACCGGCGCCGTTCGCATGAGACGGGCGAGTCCCCACAGATCGGCGAGCCCGGTCTCGGTCGCGAGCCCGTTGCCGCCGTGGGTCTGGATCGCCTGGTCGAGGGCGAGCAACGCCGCTTCGGCGGCGGCGTACTTCGCGATGTTGGCCGCCTCGGCGGCCTCGATGCCGTTGTCGACGCACCAGGCCGCTTTCGCGGCCATGAGGCGGGCGAGCTCGAGCTGGATCTTCGCCTGCGCCAGGGGATGGGCGAGACCCTGGTGAGCGCCGATCGGTGTTCCCCAGATGATGCGCTCCCGGGCGTAGCGTGAGGCCGACGCGAGCGCATAGCGCCCGATCCCCGACGCGATGGCGGCGCTCATGAGTCGCTCGGGGTTGAGGCCGGCGAAGACCTGCCGGAACCCTTCGCCCTCGTCGCCGAGCAGGCGGTCGGTCCCGACGGTCACGTCGTCGAAGAACAGGGTGAATTGCTTCTCGGGCGCCCGGATCTCCATGGCGATGGGCGCGAGCGTCAGTCCCTGCGAGTCGGAGCTGACGATGAACAGCGAGAGCTGTGCGCGACCGGTCGTCTCGTCGGTCCCGGTTCGCGCGACGACGAGGACGGCACCGGCCTCGTCCGCGCCGGAGATGTAGTACTTGGTGCCGCTCAGCACCCACTCGTCCCCGTCACGTCGCGCCGTCGTCGAGATCCGGTGGGAATTCGAGCCGGCGTCAGGCTCGGTGATGGCAAAGGCCATCTTGTCCCGGCCCGAGGCGAGCGATGGCAGCCAGGTCGCGCGCTGTTGCTCGGTCCCGTACCGCGAGAGCAACGTCCCGCAGATCGCGGGGGAGACGAGCATCATGAGCAGGGGGCAACCTGCGGCGGCCACCTCCTCACAGACGATGGCGAGATCGGCGATCCCCATGCCACCGCCGCCGTAGGCCTCGGGCAGGTGCACGGCGAGGAAGCCGCCGGCGCCGAGCTCTTGCCAGAGCTCGTCGGTCTTGCCGCCGCCGGCGGTCTTCTCCTGAAAGTACCGGTGGCCGTACTTGGCGGCCAGGCTGGCGACGGCGACGCGGAGCAGATCTTGTTCCTGCGTGGGACGGAAATCCACGGCGATCGCTCCTTGCTGCTCGGGAGATGCTGGCGAAGCCCTCCAAGGGGTGGACAATAGGTCCATGAACCGACGTCCATTGTCGGCCATCGTGCTCGCCGCCGGCGAGGGTACCCGGATGCGTTCGGGGACACCCAAGCCGTTGCACCGGTTGTGCGGGCGCCCGATGGTCCTGCACGTGCTCGACGCACTTGCCGAACTGACGGTCGGGCAGGTCGCGGTCGTCGTCGGCCACGGCGCGACCGAGGTCAGCAAGGCCATCCAGGCCGAAGCGCCTCCCGGTCTCGCCATCGAGTTCGTCGAGCAGCCCGAACCGCGCGGCACCGGCGACGCGGTCGCGGTCGCGCTCACGGGCTTCGCGGTCGCCTACGGTGCCGACCTCGACGAGGGCGACGTCATCGTGCTGCCCGGCGACACCCCCCTCCTGCGGCCGGCGACGCTGGCGGCGTTCGTCGACGCCCATTGCGCCAGCGGCGGAGCGGCAGCCCTCCTCACGGCCAGGTTGGACCAGCCGAGCGGCTACTCGCGCATCGTCCGCGACAAGGACGGGCGGGTGGCCCGCATCGTCGACGAGCAGGACGCCACCGACGACGAGCGGCAGATCGACGAGGTGGCGACGACCGTCTATTGCTTCCGCCACGGCGTGCTCGCACCGGCGCTCCGCCGGCTGTCGCCCGACAACTCGCTCGGCGAGTACTACCTGACCGACACCGTCGCGGTCCTGCACGACGCCGGCTACGCGGTCACCACCGTCGTCGTCAACGACCCGGCGGAAGCGGCGGAGGTGAACGACCGCGCCCAGCTCGCGCTCGCCGAGGCGGAGCTGCGGGCACGGATCAACGCCCGGTGGATGCGGCGCGGCGTCACGATGTGGGATCCGGAGCGGACCTACCTCGACTCGTCGGTCCGCCTCGCGCCGGACGTGACGCTGCTCCCCGGTGTGATCCTCGAGGGCAGGACGACCGTCGGTGAGGGGGCGGTGCTCGGACCCTCCTGCCACCTCGTCGATTGCGAGATCGGGGCGGGCGCCCGGGTCGGCCACACCGTCGCCTCCAACGCCGTCGTCGGCGAGCACTGCTCGGTCGGGCCGTACGTCGTCCTCGAGGAGGGGACACGGTTGGCGCGCGGCGAGCGGCGCGGGCCATTCTTCGCACCGGGGATCGGCGGAACGGGCTGAGGAGGCGGTAGATGGAGGTGACGCCGAGACGGCGACTCGAGCTGGTCTCCGGTCGATCCCATCCCGAGCTAGCCGAGGAGATCGCCTCGTGCCTGGGCGTCAGCTCGAGCGAGACCAACATCCGGCGATTCGCCGACGGCGAGATCCACTGCCGTTTTGACTCCTCGATGCGCGGCGCCGACATGTTTATCGTGCAGACGCACTCGGGCCCGGTGAACGACTCCATCATGGAGCAGCTGATCATGGTCGACGCCGCCAAGCGCGCCTCGGCTCGCCGGATCACCGCCGTCTGCCCGTACTACGGCTACTCGCGCCAAGACCGGAAATCGACGGGCCGCGAGCCGATCACGGCCAAGCTCGTCGCCGACCTCTTCTCGGTCGCCGGCGTCGACCGGGTGGTGAGCGTGGACCTCCACTCCGGCCAGATCCAGGGGTTCTTCGACGTTCCGGTCGACCACCTGACTGCTGCCCCGGTGCTGCTCGAGTACATCCGAGAGCACGGCGCGGACGATCTCGTGATCATCGCTCCCGACGCCGGTCGGGTGAAGGTCGCCGAGAGATACAGCCAACTGCTCGAGACCGATCTCGCGTTCGTGCACAAGCGCCGCCCCCGCGGGACGTTCAACGAGGTCGAAGCCATGGACGTCGTCGGGAACGTGGCGGGCCGGCCCTGCGTGATCATCGACGACATGATCGACACCGCCGGCACCGTCTGCGCCGCGGCCTACCGGCTCGTCGAAGCGGGCGCGACCGATATCTGGGCGATGGCGACCCACGCCCTATTGTCGGACCCGGCGCTCGACCGGCTCAACAGCTCGCCGGTGAGCCGCGTGATCGTCACGAACACGCTCCCGCTGCCGGTCTACCGGCGGATCCCCAAGCTCGAGGTGCTCTCGATCGCGCAGATCGTCGCCGATGCGATCCACGCTGTCTTCGAGGACACGTCGGTCTCGGAGATCTTCGGCGGGCAGAATCTTCTCTGATTCCCCTCGGGGCTGCCGAGCGGTCTCGCACGATCGCCTACAATCGGAGTTCTGCAGCGCCCGTGCACCGTAGCCACGGTTGCGCCAGCGGCTGCACCCGCCCGCCTTCCCTTCTGCAGGAGCGCCACATGGCCGAGATCACCCTGAACATCGAGTCGGGCCGCCCACTGGGCACGCGCTCGAGCGGACGCCTCCGGACGGCCGGAAAGATCCCCGGGGTCGTCTACGGGCACGGCATGGCGCCGATTCCGGTCGCGATCGGCGCTCGGGACCTGCGTGCCGCGCTGACGACCGAGGCGGGGCTCAACGCGCTGCTCAGCCTCAGGATCGGGACCACGACGCACCTCGCGATCGCGAAGGAGCTCCAGCGCCATCCCGTGCGCCAGACCGTCACGCACGTCGACTTCCAGGTCGTGCGGCGCGACGAGATCGTCACGGCCGACGTCCGAATCGCCCTCATTGGCGACTCCGAGGCTGTGCACCGGGCGGACGGCACGATCGACCAGGAAATGCTGAGCCTGCAGATCAAGGCGAAGCCGGGCGAGGTCCCGGCCGTCATCGAGATCGACGTATCGGCGCTCGAGATCGGCGACTCCCTGCGGGTGTCGGACCTCGTGCTTCCCGAAGGAGTCACGACCGACGTCGATCCCGAGGCCGCAGTCGCCATCGCCCACCCACCGCGGCACGAGCTCGAGCCCGAGGCCGAGGCCGAGGCAGGCGAAGCAGTCGCCGGGAGCGAGCAGCCCGCCGCTTCCGACGAGGGCTGAGAGCCGGCAAGCTGCTCCGAGGCATCCGCGCCGCTCGCTCCCGCGCCCCTGGCGGCGCCCGGCAGGACGTCTCGACTGCCGACCTGCTCGCCGTCGGGCTGGGCAATCCGGGTCCCGAGTACGAGGGGACGCGGCACAACGTCGGTGCCGAGGCCGTGCGCCTCGTCGCCCGGCGCCATTCCGCCAAGCTGCGATCGGAGCGGGGCTCGAACGCCGAGACGGTCCTCATCCGCACCGGCGGGAGGTCGCTCGCCCTCGCCGTCCCGCACACCTACGTCAACGACTCCGGGCTTGCGGTCCGCGCCCTCGTCAAGCGGTATCTCGCCGCGGAGCAGGCGCCGGGATCCGGCGAGGGGGGACGCGGGCGCGGTGCACTCGTCTTTCCTGCCGGCTCGCTCGCGATCGTCCACGACGAGCTCGACCTCGAGCCGGGTGTGGTCCGGGTCAAGCTCGGCGGCGGCAGCGCCGGCCACAACGGGCTCCGTTCGATTCAGTCGCATCTGCGCCATCTGGACTTCGCCCGGGTCCGCATCGGCGTCGGCAAGCCACCGAGTCGCGCCTCGGGGGCGGACTGGGTGCTGAACCGGCCGTCGCGTGCCGACCGTGTGCTGATCGAGGTGGCAGTCGAGGTCGCCGCCGACGCGGTCGAGTGCCTGCTCGTCGAGGGACCCGAGGCGGCGCTGAACCGCTTCAACACCCGGGCGTGAGCCGCCCGCGATGAGCCCCCGAGCCCCGCTGGCGGCGCTTCCCGGTCTGCTTGCCGGCGAGGCGGCGATCGCCGAGCTGCTCGGCATCGACGACGCGATCGTCGCCGTGCCGGCCTCCGCGCGCGCCGTCGTGCTCGCGGCGGTGGCCGAGCTGGGCGCGTCGCCGATGGTGCTCGTCGCGACCGCGACCGCTCGCGAGGCAGAGCAGCTCGTGCACGACCTGGTGCCGTTTCTCGGAGACGAGGCCGTCGAGCTGTTGCCGGCTTGGGAGACGCTCCCCTTCGAGCGGGTGTCGCCGGCGACCGAGACGATGGGCCGCAGGCTTCGCACGATGTGGCGCCTTCGCCACGGGCTCTCGACGGCCTCGGCCCCGGCGGCCCGCGTCGTGGTCGCTCCGATCCGGGCCCTGTTGCAACGGCTCGGCCCGAGGGTCGAGGACGCCGAGCCCGTCGTCGTGCGCCGGGGCGAGGAGCTGGACCCCGAGGACCTCGTCGCTCGCCTCGTGCGTGCCGGCTACCGGCGCGAATACCAGGTCGAGGCGCGGGGAGAGCTCGCGGTCCGGGGCGGCATCGTCGACGTCTTCGCATCCACGGCGAGCGAGGGGGTCAGGATCGACCTGTTCGGCGACGAGGTCGAGCGCCTGACGGCCTTCGACGTCGCCGACCAGCGATCGGTCGCCGACCTCGAGCACGCCGAGATCTTCGGCTGCCGCGAGGTCGTGCTGACCGAAGAGGTGCGCGAACGTGCCCGGCTCCTTTCCGCCGATGCACCGTTCGCCCGGGACAATTTCGCCCGCATCGCCGACGGCGAGCTCTTCGACGGCATGGAGTCGTGGCTGCCCTGGCTCAGCCCCGAGGAGCACCTTTTCACCGATCTCCTCGACGATCGCGCCCGGGTCGTGCTCGTCGAGCCGCGGCGCCTGCGCGACCGGGCGGGCGAGCTCCTCGACGAGGAGGTGGCGCTCGCCGAGAGCCTGGCGACGACGTGGGGACCCCGGACGAGCGAGGGCACCGTCGGGATGCCGAGGTTGCATCTCGGATTCGATCGCCTGCTGCAGCGCACGACGGCCAAGGTGGCGTCGCTGCTCCCCGTCGCCGAGAGCACGCGCACGATCGCGCTCCAGGCCTCTGGCTGGCCGCCCGTGCTGGGCGACTCCGCCGGGCTCGCGCGGCGCTTCGGCGAGCTCGCCCGTGCGGGCAACCGGGTGGTGATCTGCGCCGACGGGCGCGGCAGTGCCGAGCGGATGGCGGCGGTGCTCGACGGCGAGGGGCTCGTGTGCCGCCTGCTCCTCGACGAGCCGCCGGCGGCCCTCGACGCCGAGATTCGCCGCCCGGGTGTCCACATCGTCGTCGCATCGCTCGACCACGGCGCCTTCATCTCCTCCTCCCAGCTCGCCATCGTCGCCGAGCCGGACGTGACCGGGCGGCGGCGGCCGCACCGCCAGGCGCGGGCCAGGCCGCGGGCGACGGAAGGGTTCTTCGACGACCTCGCCCCGGGCGACTACGTCGTCCACAACGTGCACGGTGTCGCCCGCTTCGCCGGCATGGTGACTCGGTCGATCGGTGGTGCGGAACGGGACTACCTCCAGCTCGAGTACCGGGGCGGGGACCGCTTGTACCTGCCCTCCGAGCAGATCGACGCGATCACGCCCTACACCGGGGGCGAGTCACCGGCGCTCAACCGGATGGGCGGAGGGGAGTGGTCACGCCAGAAGGCGCGGGTGCGGGCCGCGGTCCGGGAGGTGGCCAAGGAGCTGGTCGAGCTGTACCGGCGCCGGCGGACCGAACCGGGCCACCCGTTTGCCCCCGATACGCCGTGGCAGCTGGAGCTCGAGCAGGCGTTCCCCTATCCCGAGACGCCGGACCAGCTCAAAGCGATCGAGGACGTGAAGGCCGACATGGAGCAGGCGACGCCGATGGACCGGCTCGTCTGCGGCGACGTCGGTTTCGGGAAGACCGAGGTGGCGGTGCGGGCGGTGTTCAAGGCGGTGCAGGACGGCCACCAGGCGGCCATCCTCGTACCGACGACACTGCTGGCACAACAGCACTTCCAGACCTTCTCGGACCGCTACGCCCCGTACCCGATTCGGGTCGAGGTGCTGTCGCGCTTTCTCACCGCATCTGAGGCGCGCAAGGTCGTCGAGGGGTTGGCCGACGGGTCCGTCGACGTCGTGATCGGCACGCACCGCCTCCTCGTCCCCGACGTCCGGTTCAAGAAGCTCGGCCTTCTCGTCATCGACGAGGAGCAGCGCTTCGGGGTCTCCCACAAGGAGACGATCAAGCAGATGACCGTGGGCGTCGACGTGCTGACGCTCACCGCGAGCCCGATCCCGCGGACGCTCGAGATGAGCCTGACGGGCATCCGGGACCTGTCGCTCATCACCACCCCGCCGTCGGAGCGCCAGCCGATCCTCACCTATGTCGGCGAGCAGGACGACCGTGCCGTCGCCGAGGCGATCCGACGTGAGCTGTTGCGCGAGGGGCAGATCTTCTACGTCCACAACCGCGTGCAGGACATCGAGCGGGTCGCCGCCGACCTGCGGGCGCTCGTCCCCGACGCCCGCATCGCCGTCGCCCACGGGCAGTTGGACGAAGGAAGCCTCGAGCGGGTCGTGCTCGACTTCTGGGAGGGCGACTACGACGTGCTCGTCTGCACGACGATCATCGAGTCCGGCATCGACATGCCTTCGGTCAACACGCTCGTGGTCGACCGGGCCGACCGCCTCGGACTCGGCCAGCTGCACCAGCTGCGGGGCCGGGTCGGGCGGGCCGGGAGGCGTGCCTACGCCTACCTGCTGTTCCCTCCCGACCGGGTGCTTTCCGAGCAGGCCTACGAGCGGCTGCGGACGATCGGCGAGCACACCGAGCTCGGCTCTGGCTTCAAGATCGCGATGCGGGATCTCGAGATCCGGGGCGCGGGCAACCTGCTCGGACGGGACCAGTCGGGACACATCGCGGCGGTGGGTTACGACCTGTACGTCCGCCTCGTGGCAGAGGCGGTGTCGGAGCTGAAGGGCGAGCCCGTCCGCCTCCCCGTCGAGATCACCGTCGACCTTCCGGTCGACGCCTTCCTGCCGCCGGGCTACGTCGGGCGCGAGGACCTCCGGTTGGAGGCCTACCGCAGGTTGGCCGAGGTCCGGGACCCGGCCGCGGTGGAGGATCTGCGCACCGAGTGGCTCGACCGGTACGGAGCCCTGCCGCCGGAGGCCGAGGCGCTCGTCGCGGTCGGGCGCCTCCGGGCCGAGTGCGTCCGGACGGGGGTCACCGAGGTCACGGCCTCCATCACCCGTCCCGGCGCCGGCGGGCCCGGGCGAACGGGTGAGGCGGTGGTCCGCATCGCACCGGTCCGACTGCGGGCATCGGCCAGAGTGCGCCTCGGCCGCCTGCATCCACGGGCGATCGTGAAAGAGGAGGTCGATCAGATCATCGTGCCGCTACCCGCCGGAGCCGATCTCGCCGACCGCCTCGCGGTGCTCCTGCGCGAGCTTGTCCCTGCCGAGGCGGGCGATCCGGCCCGTGCCGATCCCGATGCGGCGGCGGTGGCCGCGGCCGAGGCGGTGGCGGCTGGCTTCGGACCTCGTCGCACACCTACGATCTGAGAACCGTGAAGCGACTCTCCGCCGCCCTGGCAGGCGTTGCCGCGCTCGCCGTCTCAACGCTCGGGCTGTCCGGGTGCAACGTGCGGTTCTCGCCCTACGCCGCCGTCGTCAACGGCTCCGAGGTCTCCCAACAGCAGATGCAGGACGCCCAGTCCGCAGTCGCCTCCAACGCCGGCTACCGCTGCACGATCCAAGCCGGTGGCACGCTTCGCGTCGCCGGTGCCGGCGACGGCACCTTCAACGCCGCCTTCAGCGCCGAGGTGCTCTCGATCCTCATTCAGGACAAGGTGGTCCGGCAGGACCTCGTCCGGCTGGGCCTCCCCGAGCCGGCAGGGCTGGACCCCGTCGCCCTGGAGCAGCTGCAGGCGGCCAGTGCGCCTGCGACCGGCTGCACCGGGACCGGCGCCTCGGTCGTGGCGGCGTTCCCTGCGGCCTACCGGCAGCAACTGATCCGGTTCCAGGTGGACGAGGACGTGCTCGCCGCCCACCTGGCCGGCGCCACGCTCACGCCGGGCGGACTTGCCGGCTTCGAGGCAAGCCACCAAGCCGCGACGACGCTGGCCTGCATCTCGGTCATCGTCGTCAAGACCAAGGCAACGGCCGCGTCCCTGCGGCGCCAGCTCCTGGGCGGCGCAAGCTTCGCGGCGCTCGCGAAGGCGCACTCGCTCGACACCTCGACCGCGGCCCAGGGAGGCGCCATCGGCTGCCTTCCCGACGCCGAGTTCAGCGCTCCTCTCAACAAGGACGTGGCGGCGCTGACGATCGGGCGGGTCTCGAGTCCCATCTCCTTCAGCTCCGCCTGGCTGCTCCTGCTGCTCACCCAACGCCGTCCGGAGACGTACGCGCAGCTGGTCTCCTCCTTGCTCACCGAGGAGCAGGGCCCGCTCGGCAACCTGATCACGCGTCTCGTCCGAGCGGCCACAGTCGAGATCGACCCGCAGTACGGGAGCTGGAAGACGGCCACGAGCCCGCCTCGGGTGGAGCCGAATCCCGGACCGCCGGCCCGTTACGTCCCCAACCCGAGCGCCAGCGTCGGGCCGAAAACCTCGAAGTAGCGGGCGGTCCGCTCTGTTCGCGCCGAGCACCTCCCGACACCGTCGATGAGAACAGACTCCCTCCGGCTCCCGACCGTGATCGCCGTCGGGCTCGGGCCCGCCGGACCCGGGTACACGACGCCGGCCGCCCTCGATGCTGTCGTCGGCGCTCCGGTGGCCTTCCTGCGCACCTCCCGGCACCCGGCCGCCGCGCCGCTGCTCGAGCTCGCCCACGTCGTGTCGCTGGACGACTGCTACGAGAAGGGAGCCAGCTTCGAGGAGGTGTACCGGACGATCGTGGAGGTGTTGCGGGGGGCGGCGACCGAGCACGGCCGGGTCGCGTACGCCGTCCCCGGCTCGCCGTCGGTCGCGGAACGGACGGTCGAGCTGCTCGGGGGGGACGACTCGATCCGGCTCGAGGTCGTTCCGGGCCTTTCGTTCTGCGAGCTCGCCTGGGCGCGCCTCGGCATCGATCCGATCGAGGCCGGCGTCCGGCTCGTCGACGCGGAGCGCTTCGGCGTGCAGGCGGCGGGTGATCCCGGACCGTTGCTCGTCGGGCAGTGCTGGTCGAGGGCCGTGCTCTCGGGAGTCAAGCTCTCTTTCGACGTCGATCCTGGTCTCCCGGCTGTCCTGCTCCACCACCTGGGGCTGGCCGACGAGATCGTTCTCGAGGTCCCGTGGTCCGAGATCGACAGATCGCTCGAAGCCGATCACCTGACGTCGTTGTATATCCCGCAGGTGCAGGTGCCGATCGCCCGCGAGCTGATGCGGTTCGTCGAACTGGTGCGGGTCTTGCGCGAGCGGTGCCCTTGGGACCGTTCCCAGACGCACCGTTCGCTCGTTCGCCACCTGCTCGAGGAGACCTACGAGGTCATCGAGGCGATCGAGCAGCTCGGCGACGACCCGGCCGCTGCCCCGCCCGAAGCCGTCGCCCATGTCGAGGAGGAGCTCGGTGACTTGCTGTGCCAAGTGCTCTTCCACGCCACGCTCGCCGAAGAGGAGGGCCTGTTCGGCCTGGCCGACGTCGCCCGTGGGGTCCACGACAAGCTCGTCGCCCGGCATCCGCACGTCTTCGGCGACGTGACGGCGACGACGCCGGCCGCCGTCGTCTCGAACTGGGAGCGCATCAAGCAGGCCGAGAAGAAGCGGACGCACCTTTTCGAGGGCGTCCCGGCCGCGATGCCGGCACTCGCGAGGGCCGCCAAGGCCGAGCGCAAGCTGGCAAGCGTTGAGCTGGGCTGGCCGGCGACGGGACCCGACGCCGGCGCGCTCGTGTTGGCGTTGGCCGGCGTGCTGCGCCTCGCCGACCGGGACGGCGAGATCGACGCCGAGACGGCTGCAGCTTCGGGCGCGCTGCTGCTCGACCTTGCCCGGCTCGTCGCCCACCGGGGCGAGGATCCCGAGTCGCTCGTCCGCCAGGCGCTGGACCGCCTCGGGGCCAGGGTGGCGATGCTGGAGTCGGCTGCCGGAGATGCCGGCGCCGATCTCGGGGCCCTCGATCCCGCCGTGCGCCTCGATCTCTGGCGCTCGGCCGGCAGCTGAACCGGGTCCCGGTCAGCCCGCCGGGTTGGGGCTGGCACGGCCGGGAGCCGTCACTTTGCTAACTTCGGTCACACCTTTCACAGGAGACACAGTCCAGTGAGCCGGATCGCGACCCTTACCGCCCGGGAAGTCCTCGACTCCCGGGGCAACCCGACGATCGAGGTGACGTGCCGCCTCGACTCGGGGGCGACCGGGAGCGCGATGGTGCCTTCCGGCGCGTCCACGGGCCGCTACGAGGCCGTCGAGCTGCGGGACGGCGACGAGCGCTACGGCGGCAAGGGAGTGCGCAAGGCGGTGGCGAACGTGACCGGCGAGATCGCCGACGCCCTCTTCGGAGCCGAGGCCTATGACCAGCGCGCCGTCGACTTCGTCCTGATCGACCTCGATGCCACGCCGAACAAGGCGCGGCTCGGGGCGAACGCGATCCTCGGCACCTCACTGGCCGTCGCCCGGGCGGCCGCCGCCGACGCGGCGGCGCCGCTGTACCGCTACCTCGGGGGAGTCGATGCCCACGTGATGCCGGTACCGATGATGAACGTGCTGAACGGCGGCGTGCACGCCGACAACAACGTCGACTTCCAGGAGTTCATGGTCGTGCCCGTCGGCGCCGCCTCGTTTGCAGAGGGCCTCTGTTGGGGTGCGGAGACCTACCACGCCCTTCATCGGGTGCTGCGCGAGCGCGGGCTGTCCGGCGCCGTCGGCGACGAGGGAGGCTTCGCCCCCGACCTGGGATCGAACGAGGAAGCGCTCGCGATGCTGGTGGAGGGGATCGAAGCCGCCGGGCTCGTGCCCGGCGAGGACGTCGCCCTCGCGCTCGACCCGGCGTCGAGCGAGCTGTGGCACGACGGCGCCTACGTGCTCGAGGGCGAGGGCCGGACGCTGACCCCCGACGAGCTCGTCGCGTACTGGGGCGACCTCGTCGACCGTTACCCGATCATCTCGATCGAGGACGGCATGGCCGAGGAGGACTGGGACGGATGGGCGGCGCACACCGCCGCCCTCGGCGAGCGCGTTCAGATCGTCGGCGACGACGTCTTCGTCACGAGCGCGGAGCGGCTCGAGCGGGGCATCGCGGCCGGCGTCGCCAACGCCATCCTCGTGAAGGTGAACCAGATCGGGACCTTGACCGAGACCTTGGCGACGATGGCGACGGCGGCCCGCGCCTCGTACCGGTCGGTGATGTCGCATCGGTCCGGAGAGACGGAGGACACCTTCATCGCCGACCTGGCCGTCGCGACCAATTGCGGCCAGATCAAGACCGGAGCACCCGCCCGCTCCGACCGCGTCGCCAAGTTCAATCAGCTGCTGCGCATCGAGGAGCAACTCGGCGGATCGGCCGAGTACCCGGGCGAAGACGCCTTTGCCCGGCTGGCGGGAGGGAGCCGGACGTGATGCCGCGGGCGCGGTTGTTCTGCGTCGTCGCGGTGCTGATCGCCGCGGGCATCCTCGTGACCAACTTCCCGCTCGGCACGCTGCTCCACGAGCAGGCGACCGTGCAGGGCGAGAGCGCCCGGCTCGCGAGCTTGCGGGCGGCGAACGAGAAGCTGTCATTGGAGGTGCGGGCGCTGGACGAGCCGGCGACCATCGGCCAGATCGCGCACGAGGAGTACGGCCTCGTCACCCCGGGAGCGCGTCCGATCGTCGTCCTGCCGGCGTCAGCCGGGTCGGGGTCGTCTGGCCGCGACCCGCTCGCGAACAACAAGGTCCCGTCCTCCGACCTGCTGCCGAGCGATGCCATCCTCGATCCGGGCACTCAGATCACCGCGCCCGCGGCGCACGGGCCGGGCTTCTGGCGCCGCGTCCTCGGCGGCTTGGAGTTCTGGCACTCGTTGTTCTGAGCAGCACCCGTGCGGATCGGGGGCCGGACCGGGGCCCAGGGCGGGGCGGCACGATAGTCTCACGCAGCGTGAAGGCCCTCTCGACGTCACCAGCCGTGCGATGAGCATCCTCGGCAACCGCGTGCTGCGGCGAGAGGACCCGAAGTTCCTGACCGTCGGCGGGAGCTATGTCGGTGACCTGGAAGTTCCGGGGGCGCTGTTTCTGAGCTTCGTGAGGTCGACCGTCGCCCACGGCCGGATCCGGTCCGTCGACATCGAGCAGGCCCGCGCCGCTCCCGGCGTGGTCGCCGTTTACCTGAACGACGACCTCGGCCTCGAGCCGATGCCGCCCGCAATGCCCATGCTCAATCAGGAGATGAAGCGCCCGCTGCTGGCATCCGGCGTCGTCCGCCACGTCGGCGAGCCCGTCGCCGCGGTCGTGAGCGAGACCCGGGAGGAGGGGGCCGACGCCGCGGAGCTCGTGATCGTCGACTACGACACGCTTCCGGTCGTGGTGGATCCCGAGGTCGCCCGCGACGACAAGACGTTGCTGTTCCCCGAGCTCGGCACGAACGTCTCGCTCACCTTGGACTTCGGGGCTGCCGACGCCATCTTCGAAGGCTGTGAGGTGATCGTCCGCCAACGGATCGTGAACCAGCGCATCGCCCCTTGCCCGCTCGAAGGGCGCTCGGCGGCCGCCCGGGTCGCCGACGACGGCCGCCTCGAGTACTTCGTCTCCACCCAGGCGCCCCACGGTGTCCTGAGCTCGCTCGCCACCACGCTCGGCCTGCCGCCCGAGCAGATCCACGTCGTCTCGCCGGACGTCGGGGGTGGCTTCGGCGCCAAGGGGGGCGTCTATCCGGAGGAGATTCTCGTCGCGTGGGCGGCCCTCAAACTCGGCAGGCCGGTGCGATGGACCGAGTCGCGGTCCGAGAGCATGCTCGGCCTCGGCCACGGCCGCGGGCAGGTGCAGTTCGTGGCGATGGGCGGGAACCGGGACGGGAAGATTCTCGGGTACCACATCGACGTCGTCCAGGACTCCGGCTGCTACCCGGACCTCGGCGCCATCCTCCCCCTGCTGACCCGGATGATGGCGACCGGCGTCTACGACATCCCAAGAGCCGAGTGCTCGAGCGTGTCGGTCGTGACCAACACGACGCCGACGACGGCCTACCGGGGGGCCGGGCGCCCCGAGGCGGCCGCCGCGATCGAGCGCACCATCGACCGGTTCGCGCTCGAGATCGGCATGGACCCCGCCGAGGTTCGCCGGCGGAACTATGTCGGCAAGGGCGCGTTCCCCTTCACGACGGCGACGGGCACCGAGTATGACGTCGGCGACTACGAGCGCACGCTCGACCTGGCGCTCGAGGTGGCCGGCTACGACGATCTCCGCGCCGAACAGGCTCGGCGCCGAGCCGGGAACGACCCGCACCAGCTCGGGATCGGGCTGTGCAGCTACGTCGAGATCACCAACGGGCTGCCCGACGGCGAGTACGGCGCGGTCGAGGTCCGCCCCGACGGCAAGGTGCTCGTCCGCACCGGGACCTCACCGCACGGCCAGGGACACGTGACGGCGTGGTCGATGCTCGTGGCGGACTCGCTCGGCGTGGCGATCGAGGACATCGAGGTGATCCACGGCGACACCGACGTGGTGCCCCGAGGAGTCGGCACCTTCGGTTCGCGGTCGCTGCAGACTGGCGGGGTGGCGGTGCACCAGGCCGCCGGCGAAGTGGTGGACCTGGCCAGGCAGCTCGCGGCCGACCTCCTCGAGGCGGCGCCCGAGGACGTCGTGCTCGACAAGAGTGCCGGCCGGTTCCACGTCACCGGTACCCCGGCGCTCGCGCGGAGCTGGGGCGAGCTCGCGGCGGCGTCGCTCGATCGGGACGGGAGGGCGCTCATGGCGGAGGTCGACTTCACCGCCCCGGGGCCGACGTTTCCCTTCGGGACCCACATCGCGGTCGTCGACGTCGACGTCGAGACTGGCAAGGTCGTCCTGCTGCGCCACATCTCGGTCGACGATGCCGGGAGGATCCTCAATCCCCTCCTCGCCGAGGGTCAGATCCACGGAGGCATCGCCCAGGGCGTCGCGCAGGCGCTCTTCGAGGAGTTCGTCTACGACGACGAGGGCAACCCGCTGACCGGCAATTTCGCCGACTACGGGCTGCCTTCGGCGGCGGAGCTGCCAAGCTACGAGACGCGGTTCACCGAGACTCCCACCCCGCGTAACCCGCTCGGCGCCAAGGGCATCGGCGAATCCGGCACGATCGGCTCGACGCCCGCGGTGCAGAATGCCGTCGTCGACGCGCTCAGCCATCTCGGGGTGCTGCACGTCGACATGCCGACGACACCGATGCGCGTCTGGCGAGCAATTGAGGCGGCGGCTCGTCCGGCCTAAGGTCGCTACATACACGACGTCGCTGCCCACGCGGCGGCGAGAGAGGGGGCCGAGGTGTTGGTCACGATGACGGTGAACGGGGTACAAGAGGAGCACGACGTCGAACCTCGCTTGCTGCTCGTCCACTACCTGCGCGACGTGCTCGGCCTCACCGGCACGAATGTCGGGTGCGACACCACCTCCTGCGGGGCCTGCACCGTGCTGATCGACGGCGAGTCGGTGAAGTCGTGCACCGTGCTCGCCGTTCAGGCCGACGGCGACGCGCTCACCACCATCGAAGGAATGGCCCGCGACGGGACGATGCATCCGATCCAGCAGGCCTTCCAGGAGAACCACGGCCTGCAGTGCGGGTACTGCACGCCCGGCATGGTGATGGCCATCTCGTCGTTCCTCGCCGAGAACCCCGACCCGACCGAAGCAGAGGTGCGGATCGGCCTCGAAGGCAACCTGTGCCGGTGCACCGGCTACCACAACATCGTCCAGGCAGCCCTGGCAGCAGCTCGCACGCCGGAGCTGAGCTCGTGGGGCGCCGGACGATGACGACCGTCGATACCGCCACCGAGTCCCCCCCGGCCGCGGCCGTCGGCCACGGATTCGGGGCCGGTGTCCTCGGAACCCGCCAGCTGCGCCGCGAGGACCCGGCGCTGCTGACCGGGGAGGCACGCTTCATCGACGACCTGCAGGTTCCCGGCGCGCTGCACGTGGTCCTCGTGCGCAGCCCCTATGCCCATGCGGCGGTCCGCTCGGTGGACCTGAGCGAGGCCCTCGCCAGCCCGGGTGTCGTCGCCGCCTACGCCGGTGCGGATCTCCGCGACGCCTGGGCCGGTGGGCTGCCCTGCGCGTGGTCGGTCACCGCCGACATGAAGGCCCCGCTGCATCTCCCGCTCGCGGTCGAGCAGGTCGCGTACGTCGGCGACGCCGTCGCTGTCGTCGTCGCCCGCTCGGGGTACGAGGCGGCCGACGCCGCCGCCGCGGTAGTCGTCGACTACGAGCCGCTGCCGGCGGTCGTCGACCTCGAAGCCGCCCGCTCGGACGTCGAGCTCGTGCACCCTTCGCTCGGTACGAATATCTCCTATGTCTGGGAGCTCATCCCGGACGCGGACGCGGTCGCACAGGCATTCGCGAAAGCGACCCACGTCGTCTCCGAGCGCTACATCCAGCAGCGGCTCATCCCTGCGGCCATGGAGCCGCGAGGCGTCTGCGTGGTCCCCGAGCCCTTCGGCGGTGGCCTCACCGTCTACTCCTCGACGCAGATCCCCCACATCCTGCGGACCATGCTCGCCGTCACGACCGGCGTGGCGGAGTCGCGCCTGCGCGTCGTCGCCCCGTCGGTCGGCGGCGGATTCGGCTCGAAACTCAACGTCTACGCCGAAGAGCTCGTCTGCGTGGCGCTCGCCCGCAAGCTCGGCCAGCCGGTGCGCTGGACCGAGGAGCGGATGGAGGCCGCCCAGGCCACGATTCAGGGCCGGGGCCAGATCCAGGACATCGAGCTCGCCGCCGACGCCGACGGCAAACTGCTCGCCGTCCGCGTCGAGCTGCTCGCCGACATGGGCGCCTACCTGCAGCTGGTCACGCCGGGCATCCCGCTGCTGGGAGCGTTTCTCTACCACGGCGTCTACGACGTCCGGTCGTACTCGTTCCGTTGCACGTCGGTCTTCACCACCAAGACGCCGACGGACGCCTATCGGGGCGCCGGCCGTCCGGAGGCCACCTACGCGATCGAGCGGGCGATGGACGTTCTCGCCCGCAAAGTCGGCATCGCGCCAGAAGAGATCCGAAGGCGCAACTACATCGGGGCGGACAAGTTCCCCTATGCGTCTCCGGCCGGGCTCGTCTTCGACAGCGGGAACTACGAGCCGACGCTCACCCGTGCGCTCGAGATCGCCAAGGTGGACGAGGTGCGCTCGGAGCAGGCAAACCGGCGCGCGACCGGGTCCACCCGCCAGCTCGGCGTCGGGATCTCGACCTACGTCGAGATGTGCGGCCTCGCGCCGAGCCGGGTGCTGGCATCGCTGAACTACTCGGCCGGCGGCTGGGAGGCGGCGACGGTGCGGGTGATGCCGACAGCCAAGGTCCAGGTGGTGACCGGCACGACGCCGCACGGCCAGGGTCACGAGACCTCGTGGTCCATGATCGTCGCCGACCGGCTCGGCATCCCGCCCGAGGACGTCGAGGTGCTCCACTCCGACACGGCGGTCTCACCCTTCGGCATGGACACCTACGGTTCGCGTTCGCTTGCCGTCGGCGGCACGGCGATCGCGCTCGCCACCGACCGCGTCATCGACAAAGCCCGCCGGATCGCCGCCCATCAGCTCGAGGTCGACGAGGCGGACCTGGTCTATGAGGCGGGCAGCTTCGCTGTGCGCGGATCGCCCGACCGGACGATGGCTTTCGCGGCGGTCGCGTTCGAGGCGTTCACGGCCCACAACCTGCCCGAGGGCACCGAGCCACTGCTCGAGGCCTCGGTCACCTGGGACCCTCCCAACTTCACGTTCCCCTTCGGCACCCACGTCGCGGTGGTCGAGGTCGACGAGGAGACCGGTGGCGTCCGGCTGGTGAGCTACGCGGCCGTGGACGACTGTGGGAACCAGGTGAATCCCCTCATCGTCGAGGGTCAGGTGCACGGCGGCATCGCGCAGGGTGTAGCCCAGGCGCTTTGGGAAGAGGCTGTTTACGACGAGGCGGGCAACTTGCTCACCTCGTCGTTCGCCGACTACCTGGTTCCCTCGGCCGCAGAGCTGCCGAGCTTCGATCTCGACCACACGGTCACCCCGTCGCCGACGAACCTGCTCGGCGTGAAGGGGGTGGGTGAGGCCGGGACGATCGGCTCGGCCCCGGCGGTGATCAATGCGATCGTGGACGCGCTCTCGCATCTCGGCGTCACCGGGATCGAGATGCCCGCCTCGCCCGAGCGGGTCTGGTCACTCGTGAAGGCCGCGAAGTCCGCGTCCGCTGCAGCGAATTCCGAATCCACGGCTCAGGAGGCACGTCCATGATCCCCGCCAAGTTCGATTACTCGAGGGCGGAGTCGGCCGCCGAGGCGATCTCGCAGCTGACCGAGTACGGCGACGAAGCCAAGCTGCTGGCGGGGGGCCACTCGCTGCTCCCGCTCATGAAGCTCCGGCTCGCCACGCCGGCGAGGCTGATCGACATCGGCCGGGTGAGCGAGCTCGCCTACGTGCGAGACGCCGGCGACCACCTCGAGATCGGGGCGCTCACGCGCCACCGCGCGCTCGAGACGAACCCGCTCGTGCGCGCCCACGCGCCAGTGCTGGCACACGTTGCCGGTCAGGTCGGTGACCCACAGGTCCGTCACCGGGGCACGATCGGCGGCTCCATCTCGCACGGCGACGCCGCTTCGGACCTGCCGGCCGCAGTGCTCGCGCTGAACGGCACGTTTCTCGTGCGCGGCCCCGGGGGCGAGCGCGAGATCGCCGCGTCGCAGTTCCACCTCGGTTTCCTCGAGACGGCGCTCCGCCCGGACGAGCTGCTCACCGAGATCCGGATCCCGAAGAGCGAGGGCACGACCTGGTCGTTCCAGAAGTTCAACCGGCGCGCGCAGGACTGGGCGATCGTCGGCGTCGTCGCCGTGCGCAACGGGTCGACCGCGATCGGCCTGGTCAACATGGGCTCGGTGCCGCTGCGGGCAGCCGCGGTCGAGGCGGCCGTTGCCGGAGGCGCCTCGGCGGCGGACGCTGCGGCGCTCGCCGGCGAGGGGACCGAGCCGTCGTCGGATCTCAACGCGTCGAGCGAGTTCCGCAAGCACCTCGCACGCGTACTTGTGCGCCGCGCCCTCGAGGAGGTCGGCGCCTGAGCCGACGGTGGACACCCAGGGTTCCTGAGGAGGTTGCCCAGGCGCTCGCGGCACACGACTACCTCGCCGACGAGGGTCTGGCGACGGTGGTCTTCCTGGCGTTGCGCCTGCAGCGGCCGCTGTTCCTCGAGGGGGAGGCGGGCGTCGGCAAGACCGAGGTTGCCAAGGTGCTCGCCCGCTGGACGGGCGGCGAGCTGCTCCGCCTGCAGTGCTACGACGGCATCGACGTCTCGCAGGCGGTCTACGAGTGGGACTACGCTCGCCAGCTGCTCCACCTGCGGGCGGCCGAGAACCGGGGCGAGAGCGGGTCCGACGTCGAGGACGAGCTCTACTCCGAGCGCTTCCTCGTCAGAAGGCCGCTGCTGCAGGCGATCGCCGGCGCCACGCCCGCCGGCGCCACGCCCGCCGGCGCCACGCCGGTCCTCTTGATCGACGAGCTCGATCGCGCCGACGACGAGTTCGAGGCGTTCCTGCTCGAGATCCTGTCCGACTACACGATCACGATCCCTGAGCTGGGCACGTTTCGGGCGGAGCGGCCGCCCATCGTCGTCATCACCTCCAACCGGACCCGCGACGTCCACGACGCACTCAAGCGACGCTGCCTGTACCACTGGGTCGAGCACCCGGACTTCGAGCGGGAGGTCCGCATCGTCGAGCTGCGCGTGCCCGGGATCGATCGCGAGCTGGCCAGCCAGGTCGCGAGCGCCGTCGCCCGGCTGCGGACGATGGGCCTGTACAAGGTGCCCGGGGTGGCCGAGACCATCGACTGGGCGCAGGCGCTCCAGGCGCTACAGGCCGGCAAGCTCGACGAGACCGTCGTCGGGCTCACGCTCGGCAGCGTGCTCAAGTACCGGGAAGATGCCGAGCGGGTACGGCACGCCGGCATCGCCGAGCTCGTGCGCGCGGCGCTCGATCGCGAGCGCTGAAGTGCCGAGAGCCGAGCGCGGCCCCGGTGACCGCATCGAGGTGGCCCGCCTCGCCGTCGCCTTCGGCGCCGTGGTGCGCGCCGCCGGCCTCGAGGCCTCGGTCAGCTCGGTCACGCTGTTCGCGGAGGCGTTGGCGGCCGTCGGTCTCGGGCGACCCGAGCACGTGTACTGGTCGGGCCACGCCGTCTTCGTCCGACGACCCGAGGACGTGCCCGTGTACGCCGAGGCTTTCGCCGCCTTCTGGTCAGGGCAGGGCACCGTCGCTCCCGGGCGGGTGACCATCCCGGCCACGCTGGCGTTCGACGACGAAGACGACCCCGCAGAGCCGGCGCCCCTGGAGCAGGAGGGCGAGTCGCCGGAGAAGACTCTGGTGCTGCGTTACAGCGCGACCGAGGTTCTCCGTGACAAGAACTTCGCCTCCTTAACTCCCGACGAGCTCGCCGAGGCGTATCTGCTCATGGCCTCCTTCCGCTCGCGGGCAGCGCGCCGGCGCAGCCGCCGCCGCGGTCCCACCTCGAGGCGGGGCGGGGAGCTCGATCTCCGGCGCTCGGTGCGCCGGGCGCTGCGTACCTCGGGCGAGCCGGTTCGCCTCATGCGGCTCGCCCCGACCGAGCGTCCCCGGCGCACGGTGCTGCTCGTCGACGTGAGCGGGTCGATGGAGCCCTATGCGCGGGCGTTCCTTCACTTCGCGCATGCGGCCGTGGCGGCCCGGACGCACGTGGAGGCGTTCACCCTCGGCACGCGCCTGACGCGGATCACCCGTGAGCTTTCCTGGCGCGATCCTGACGCGGCGCTCGCGAGAGCCTCCGGCTCGGTGCCGGACCTCGCCGGCGGCACCCGGCTCGGCGAGGGCCTGCGCGCCTTCAACGACCGGTGGGGCGTTGCCGGCATCGCGCGGGGTGCGGTCGTCGTCATCCTCTCCGACGGGTGGGACCGTGGGGACCCGGTGGAGCTTGCTGCGGAGATGGAACGTCTGAGCCGCGTCGCCTTCCGCATCATCTGGGCGAACCCGCTCAAGTCCACGCCCGGCTACGCTCCGCTCGCCCGCGGGATGGCGGCGGCCCTCCCGTTTGTTGACGAGTTCACGGAGGGTCATTCCCTCCGGGCACTCGAACAGCTCGCGGAGGTGATGGCTCGATGAAGGAAGTGATGGCGGACATCGACCGGTGGCAGGCGGCCGGCCGGCGGGTCGCGATCGCGAGGGTGATCGGCGTCGAAGGATCCGGGCCCCGGGACCCGGGCGCGACGATGGCTGTCAGCGAGGACGGCGAAGTCGCAGGCTCGGTCTCGGGCGGATGCGTCGAGGGAGCGGTCGTCGTCGAGGCGCTGGCGGTGCTCGAGAACGGCACGCCGAGGGTCTGCACGTTCGGCTACTCCGACGACGAGGCCTTCGCCGTCGGGCTCACCTGCGGCGGCACGTTGCATGTCCTTGTCGAACCGCTCGACTGGTGAGAGCGGCCCGGCTGTGAGCGGGGAGCTCTACTCGGACCTTCGCTCGGCGCTGATGAGCGACGAGCCTGTCGTGCTCGCGACCGTCACCGCCGTCGAGGGGGAGGCCCGGGGCCCGACCGCGCTCGCCGCCAAGCTCGTGGTTCGCTCCGACGGGCGGCGTCTCGGCACGCTCGGCGACGACGAGCTGGACCGGATCGCGACCCGTGACGCGCTCGCCGCCCTCGACCGGGGCGTGACGGTGACCCGGCACTACGGACCGCACGGAGAGGCGCGTCGCGAAGAGGTCGCGGTCTTCCTCGAGGTCTTCGCTCCGCCGGCGCGTCTCGTCGTGTTCGGAGCAGTCGACTTCACGAGGGCGCTCGTCGAGGTGGGCAAGGTGCTCGGCTTCGCCGTCACCGTTTGCGACGCCCGGCCGGTCTTCGCGACGAAGGCCCGCTTTCCGCTCGCCGACGAGATCGTTGTCGAATGGCCGGACCGATACCTGGAGCGGATCGGCGCCGAGCTCGGGCCGCGCGACGCGGTCTGCGTGCTGACCCACGACACGAAATTCGACGTCCCGGCGATCATCGGCGCGCTCGGTACCCGGGTGGGCTACCTCGGCGCGATGGGCTCGCGGCGCACGCACGAGACGAGATGGCTGCGCCTCGTGGAGGCTGGCGCCGACGAAGCCGAGCTGAAGGAGCGCCTGATGAGCCCGATCGGGCTCGACATCGGCGCTCGCACACCCGAGGAGACTGCCGTCGCCATCTGCGCCGAGATCATCGCGGTGCGCACCGGACGGGCGGAAGGCTTCGTCACGCCGCTGCGCAGGGAGACGGGACCCATCCACCGGCGCTAACCGCTCGAGCGCGGCCCCGCCGGTACGCTGCGGTGGATGTCGGTTGCTGCCGTGATCCTCGGTGGGGGAGCCGGGACCCGCTTCAACCGGGACGAGCCCGGCGCCAGCCCTGGAGCGAAGCTGCTGGCGAGCGCGCGGGGCAGGCCGCTCATCTCCTGGGCCATCGCTCCCGCCGTCGAAGCCGGCCTCGACGAGCTCGTCGTCGTCAGCGGCGCCGCTGACCTGAGCGGCGTCGTGCCCGACGGCGCCACCTTGCTGCACAACGACGACTGGGCTCTCGGCCAGGCCACCTCGCTGAGGGTCGCCCTCGACTGGTGCGCCCGGCAGGGCCATCTGTCCGCGGTCGTCGGGCTGGGCGACCTCCCCGGCCTGACCGTCGAGGCATGGCGGAGCGTCGCCGAGGCGCGCGGCGGCCCGATCGTCGTCGCGACCTACTACGGTCGGCGCGGGCACCCGGTGCGCCTCGACGCCGAGATCTGGTCGCTGCTGCCCATCAGCGGCGACGAGGGTGCCCGTTCCCTGGCCAGCCGACGCCCCGAGCTCGTCACCGAACTAGCGTGCGAGGGGATGGCAGCCGACATCGACACTCAGGAGGACCTGCGGCGATGGAGCTAAGCAACGAATTCGAAGTCGCGATGCCGGTGGACGACGCCTGGGCGGTGCTCACCGACATCGAGAAGATCGCACCCTGCATGCCCGGAGCCGAGCTGCGAGAAGTGGAGGGCGAAGAGTTCCGGGGCGTCGTGAAGGTCAAGGTTGGGCCGATCACGGCTTCCTACAAGGGGGTTGCCCGTTTCGAGGAGCTCGACGTCAAGGCGCACAAGGCCGTGCTCAAGGCCGAGGGCCGCGAGACCCGAGGCCAAGGTAACGCGACCGCCCTGATCACGGCCACCCTGTCCTCGTCCGCTAAGGGCACCAAAGTCGAAGTCGCGACCGACCTCGCCATCACCGGCAAGGTCGCTCAGTTCGGCCGGGGCGTGCTGGCAGACGTATCGGGCAAGCTCCTGGACCAGTTCGTCCACAACCTCGAGTCGACGGTGCTCGCCGTGCCGGACGCCTCCGCTACCCCGCCGGCGACCGCGTCCAGCCCGGGGGCCGCCGCCGACGACGCAAAGACGGTCGACAGCAACGGCTCGGTGCCCTCCCAGCCCGCAGAGGAGGTTGCGGCGGCGCCGGCGCGGCGCAGCCGCTCGAAGGCGGCTCCTCCGGCGGGCTCGAGCTCGAGCGCCGAGCAGAAGTCCGAGAACAAGGCTCCGGCAAGGCCCGAGAACAAGTCCGCCGGAGCCGGGAGCGACCGCCGGGATGAGGCCGCCGAGGCCCCGGTTGAGCCGGCTCCGGTGCCGCCGAAGGCGCCGTCACACGACTCCGGTCCCCGCCAGATCTCCTCGCCGGCCGCCGAGCCGGTCGACCTCTTCGACGTCGCGGGCGGATCGGTGATGAAACGGCTCGCGCCGTACCTGACGGTCGCGGGGATCCTTCTCATCGCCCGGATCGTCGTCTACTCGCTGCGGCGCCGCCGGAAGTGAGCCGAGGCGACCGGGAGGCCGTCGCCGGCCTGCTCGGCCGGGCGCCCCAGGGAGCCTTCGAAATCGTGGTCCGCGACGCCGCCGGCGGGCCGGTCGTCATCCGGAACTCGCCGTTGCTCGACGACGGCACGCCCATGCCGACCCGTTACTGGCTCGTCGGCCGGTCGGAGCGGGAGTCGGTGAGTCGTCTCGAGTCGGCCGGGGGGGTGCGGGCGGCGGAAGCGGCCGTCGACGCCGCCGCGCTCGAGCTTGCCCACGCCCGCTACGAGGCCCTTCGCGAGGCGTCGATGCCACCCGGCCACCTCGGGCCGAGACCGACCGGCGGGGTCGGCGGGACGCGCCGGGGCGTGAAATGCCTTCACGCCCATCTCGCCTGGTACCTCGCAGGAGGCCCGGACCCGGTTGGCCAATGGACCTGCGACAAGCTCGGGATCGAGCGTTCCGCTTACCGCGTCACTGCAGCTTGGGAGAGCGCCCCGCCGCACGGGGGCGCCGGAGATCACGGCGGACCGGTCGCCGCGATCGACTGCGGAACGAACTCCACCCGCCTCCTCGTCGCCGACGCCGCCGGCCGGTCGCTCGAGCGGCTGATGCGGATCACCCGCCTCGGCCAGGACGTCGACCGTAGCGGGCGGCTGGCCGAAGAGGCGATGCGACGGACGATCGAGGTCCTGGCGGAATTCCGCCGAGTGATGGGCGACCACGGTGTCGTGAGGGCCCGGGCAACCGCGACTTCGGCCGCTCGCGACGCCGAGAACGCGGGCGAGTTCGCGCGGCGGGTGACCGAGGTTCTCGGCATCGCGCCGGAGGTGCTCCCCGGCGAGGAGGAGGGTCGCCTCGCCTACCTCGGAGCCACGGCCGAGCTCGATCCCGCCGCCGGCCCCTATCTCGTGATCGACGTCGGGGGCGGATCGACGGAGCTGGTCGGAGGTGCGGGGGCCGGCCTCGAGGTCGTGTCGCTCGAGATCGGCTGCGTGCGAGCCACCGAGCGGTTCCTCCGCCACGACCCGCCGCTCCCGACCGAGCTCGCTGCCGCAAGGACCCACGTCCGCGGGCTCGTGACGGCGGCACTCGACGCGCACCCCGCCCTCGAGGGCGCTGCCCGCCTGGTCGGGGTCGCCGGCACGGTTGCCGCGCTCGCTCGCCTTGACCAGGGACTGGTCGAGTACGACCGGAGTCGTATCCACCACGCCCGGGTGAGCCTGGCTGCGATCGAGCAGCTGATCGGCACGCTCGGCGCCGTCCCGGCCGCCAGTCGGGCCGAGTGGCCGGCGCTCGAGCCGGAGCGGGCGGACGTGCTGATCGGCGGAGCCGCCGTGATCGCCGAAGCGATGGTCACGCTCGGCTTCGACGAGCTGACGGCCTCAGAGTCGGATCTGCTCGACGGGATCGTCGCCGACCTGCTCGCCGGCTGAGGCTCGCACCGGCCGACCCGAGCCGAGCTGCGGTCTAGGCGCTCCGCGCCTGGTGGGCGAGCGCGGCGCCCACCTGATCGGCAACCGAGGCCGCGACGACGAGGCGCTCGGTCGAGACCGGCGAACCCGGCGTCGGCACCATGACGAAGCGACCATAGGTGTCGCCCTGATGGCGGACGACGAGCTCGACCTCCCGGCCGGGCAGGCCGGATCGCTGCACGCCCCAGCGCAGGCCGCCCAGCGCGACGACGCCGGAGGGCTCGATGCGGGCGGGATGGCGCTTGGACATCTTCGTATCGAAGCGGCAGTCCTTCACACCGAGCAGCGCCGTCAGCTCAGCCGCCGCCCGGGCGATGACGAACTCTGGCGACTCACCGGTTGCGACCATCTCGGCGAAGTCGTGAATCAACGAGACGAAGTGGGCCTCCTCGGAGGCGACCGTCCGGTGGCCCCGACTGCGGGCGGCGATTTCCGTGACCGCGAGCCCGACCAGGAGCAGGCTGACCGCGGTCTCGATGTCGGGTCGATGCGTGATCGCGAACTGCCCGTACGGCCTCGTGAGGAAGAAGTCGAACCACGCAGCCGCCGACAGGGCCGCAACCGCACCGGCGACTCGGCTTCCGAAGCAGGCGACCGCGACGACGACGAGCACCAGGACGAGCGCAGCCGCCGGCGCAGCGAAGTCGCTCCGGAACGGCACGAGGGCGGCGGCGACGGCCACCGGCACCGCCAGGCCGCAGAGGACCGCGACCCGCTCCCTGCCGAGTACCTCGAACCAGCCTCTCATCGAGCAGCGCTCCCTACCCAGCGCACGGCAAAGAGCCTAGCGCGACGCCGCCAGACCGTCACCGGAGAACGAGCTGCGCCACCTGGTCCTCGAAACGGCCCTGGTTCCCGTGCACCATCCGCGCCCACTCCCGGCCCTGCCGCCCGAGCCGGGCCCGGAGCGACGGATGGTCGAGGATCGCCTTGGCAGCGTCGAACAGTTCCCGGTAGTCCCGGTACCACAGGCCGCCGTTCGAGCGCTCCGCCCACTCGGCCGCGACGGTGCCTTCGGGCACGACGACCGGCGTGCCGAGGAGGAGCGACTCGAGCGTCTCGCGGGCCACGATGCCCTGGGGCCGCAAGTCGATGCAGATCTCCGCGTGACGCAGCAGCCTCCAGAGGTTCGTCCGCGAGCCCGCCGGCATCTCGAGCGCCTTGCCCGGGCTCGAGACCGACCACCGGTGGGCGGCGACCTCGGCGACGGCGATCGGTCCCAGTGCCCGCCGGACATAGTCGTGCCCGGGCGAGCGGACCGCTCCCGGCGATCCAGGCGGAGAGCCGGTCAGGAGCACGACGTAGGGACCGAAGTCGCCCATCTCCGCTATCTGCGACTCGGCCGCGTTCCGGTGGACCGCGAAGGCGACGTCGAGCTCGATGACCTCAGGAGCTGACCCGGGCCCGGGCCCGGGCGCCGCCGGTGCCGTCGGGAGGTGCCGAGTGTCGCCTCGCGACAGCACCCCGACCGCGTCGACCTCGGTCAGGAGCGCCCGCAGCTGCGGCAGGCCCCCCATGGCGTCGTCGCCGAGGAGGGGGAGGGAGACGACCCTTGTGCCGCCACCGGGCATCCGGAGGGCATCGGGGAGCCACCAGGTCTCGAGGCCAGCGAGCACGACTGTGTCGGGACCGAGGACGGCGATCTGCTCGGGAAGACCCTGCGCCCGACCTCCCGCCAGCTCGGCGAGCCGCGGCCCGGCGATGTCAGGGAACCGCCCCGAGCCCGAGCGCTCGAGGGCGGCCCGGACGACCGCCGCCAGCGCGGGATCGGCTCTCGTCGCGGGCACGTCATGGACCACGAACACGCTGTCGAGCCGCGTTCGCACCGGTCCGGCGGTCGTCCTCGAGCCGCCCGCCGTGCCGAGCGCGACGACTTCCACCTCTGCTCGCGTCGAGAGCGCCCCGGCGACCAACCGGAGCACTGCGGCCGGTTCGCCCTGCGACTCTCCCCACTGAGCCGTGACGAGGACGACCCGGCTCACCCGTCGAGACGCTCGTCGACGTGCTGTGCGAAGTCGACCAGATCGGCGCGCACGGCGCCGATCGTCCGCAGCTGAGTCGCCGCCTGATCGTCCACACGTCGGGCGACGATGTCGACGGCGCGCACCATGACGGCGATGCAGTCCTGGACCTGTCGGAGATACGGCCGGAGCACGGCGAGCACGGCGCGGTGGACCAACCGTCGCACCCAGCCCTTCGCCCCGCCGCCCGCCGGTCGCGCGAGGGCCCCGTCCAGGTTCCAGTTCTGGTGCAGCCACTGGAGGTGTTCGTTGAGGACGATCGGCCCCACTGTCGCGTCCTCCAGCAAGGAATCGAAGGACTGCGACGGCACCCAGGTCCTCGGCTGAACCCCGGAGAGCGGCCGGGGAGCGGACCGCAGCTCGTCGACGACACTTCGGGCGTCGAGCGGAAGGTGCTTCATGGCGCGGGTTCCTCCTCGGTGGGAAAGCGGCAATAGGGGTTGCGACGCGTCAAATTGCGGCTGTAGTACGGATCGCCGGCGAGGATCTCGTCCCGCCAGCGGGCCTCGAACCGCGGCATCCCGGCTTGCCCGGCTTGCCTGGTCTCGTCGGCCCCGAAATGGAACAGCTCCGCGAGCGGGGTGAAGACCACAAGCCGGCCGCGCTTTCTCAACCGCAGGCAATAGTCGACGTCACTAAGGGCCCTCTCGACTCCGGTGTCGAAGCCGCCCAGCTCCTCGAAACACGAGCGGCGGGTCATCATGCAGGCCGCCGTCACCGCAGTGCAGTCGCGCGTGATGCCCGTCATGAGGAGGTAGCTCGGGCGATCGGAGGGAAGGTCGTGCTGCACGTAGCCGGCTCCCGGGCTCATCCCGATCACGATGCCGGCGTGCTGCACGGTGAGGTCGGCGTTGCGGAGCAACGCACCGACGGCGCCGACGTCATCGCGTTGGGCGTGGCCCAACATTGCGGCGAGCCAGCCGTCCGAGCGTGCTTCGACGTGGTTGTCGAGGAAGAGCAGCACGTCGCCGCGTGCCTCGGCGGCCGCGGCATTGTTGATCGCGCCACGGTTGAACAGTTGCGGGTCGTGCAAGAGGCGCACTTTCGGGTCCTTCGCCAGCTCCGCCGAGAGCGCCCGGGTCTCGGGCAGCTCGCTGTCGTTGTCGACCAGCACGATCTCGAAGTTCTCGTAGCCGGGTGCCTTCCGAAGCGAGTGGTAACACTTCGCCGTCCTCCCCGGCTCGTCCCGAAACGGCACCACGATGCTCACCAACGGCCCGCCCACGATCGCCCGGCGGACGTGGAAGTTCCCGAGGAATCGCCCGTGCGGCTCGACAGCGCCTTCGATCCCGCGCCGGGCGAGCGTCTCCTCGAGCGTACGCCGGCCCGCCTCGTAGGCCCACGGCTTTGCGCCGGTGTCGCCGGCTGCCGAGCCGGGAAGCTCTCTCCAGTGATAGAGGATCTCGGGGACGTGGACGACGGTGCGAGCATTCTCCGTGGCCCGGAGCATCAGGTCGTAGTCCTGACTTCCGTCGAACTGCGGGCGCAGGCCGCCGAGTCCCTCGATGAGCGAACGGCGGACGACGAGCAGGTGGCACAGGTAGGCACAGCTCAGCAAGAGGTCGGGCGACCAGTCGGGCTTGAGGGTCGGCACGCAACGCTCGCCCGCGGGGCTCAGCTTGTCCTCGTCGGAATACAGGACGTCGGCTTCGGGGCTCGCCGCGATCGCCGCCGCCATCTTCTCGAGGGCACGCGGGTGCAACTCGTCGTCGTGGTCGACGAACACGACGTGCTCGCCCCTTGCGAGTTCGAGGGCGGAGTTCGTGGCGGCGGAGATGCCGCCGTTCTCGTCTCGGAAAACGAGCTCGATTCGCGGGTCAAGGTGGGCGAACGAGCGCAGCTGCTCCTCGAGTGCCGCATCGCCGGAGGCGTCGTCGGCGAGGACGAGCTGGAAGCCGGTGAAGCTCTGGGCGAGCACGGACGCCACGCACCGCTCGATTGCCCAGGCGGGCGGGCGGTGGACGGGGACAACCACCGTGAACAGCGGCGGCGCCTTCAAATGCACGCGTGAGCGCGCCACCGGGAGGCCGCCGCTCAGCGGCAGGGTCGTCGCCTCGCCCCGCTGCCGGAGCCACCGGTGGTAGGCGGGGAGGTCCTCGGTCGCGTTCTCCGGGTAGGGCTCCGAGGCAGGCTCGTGCGGCCGGTGCGGGGCGAGGTCGATGAAGGAGGCGAGCCGGCGTGCCGTCCAGTCCAGTCCCTTCCAGACCTGATCCAGATCTCGGCCGAGGTCCAGCACGGTACTGACCCAGGGCGATTCGGGGTCGGGCGCCGGTGGGTCGAAGCGGTCGTGCGCCCCGAGGAGCTGTTCGAGCAACGACGCCAGCTGTTGCTGGCTCACGAGCACAAGGCCGGCGTCCTCGGTGCCCCGTGCATCGTTGCCAGGCCCCTCACCGTCCGGGGACTCCGGCCGTGCCGCGAAGGGCGGGAAAAGCGGTGCCTCCATCGCGGGAATCCCCTGGCGAACAAGGAAAGCCTGCAGGTCGCGGCCCCAGTCGGGGTTGCCCGACGCGCTCTTGCGGCTGGTCACGAACACCGGCAGCCCGCGCAGCGCTGCGAGCGCGAGCCGGTGGTAGCGCTCCCACGCTGCCAGGGCGCGCGGCCCCTGGGCGCCGGCGCCTTCGAGGTCAACAAGCGTCTCGAGCGGCTCGCTGACGACGAAGACCACGGGCGCTGCGCTGCTCGGGCCGGGCGCTTGGAGCGTGGCGGGGGAAATTGCGCTCAGGTGTGACGCGTCAAGTGACGACAATCCAGAGATGCGGAGGGCCGCGTCGAGCGCATGGACGTCAATTGTCGACAGGCCGACGACCGATATCGACGGGGGCGCCGATCGGCCGGAGCGGGTCGGCAGGGTTTCGGCGTCGGGCTCAGGCATGGGTTCTCAGTGGCTACGAACGGCCCGATCACGCAGTCCGCGCGTTCTCCGGTCTCCTAGGTTGGGCAATCCAAGTCTACGCGTGAGGCTGCTGGATCTGCGACGATAGAGATGTGGGCACCCGTGATACGAGGGCGGAACTGACATGGCCGAGCTGACCGTCTCGGGTATTTCGACGGAGCTGGTAGGCCGGCGGGTACGCCTTCGTCCGTTGCGCGAGGACGACTACGAAGCCTGGAACGAGGTGCGGTCGCGCTGTCGTGACTGGCTGCTGCCGTGGGAGCCGCGGCCGGCAGGGGCGCCGTACCCGGCGGAGGACCGCACGACCTTCATCACCCGCTGTTCGATGCGGGAGCGGGAGAGGCAGCTCGGCACCGGTTACGGCTTCGGGATCTTCGCGATGGGCCGCTTTGTCGGCGAGGTGAATATCTCGTCGGTCGCGCGCGGGCCCTTCCAGAACGCCTACGTCGGCTATTGGGTCGATCAGGCACAGGCGGGCCGGGGTTACGTGCCGGAAGCCTGCGTGTTGCTGTTCCGCTTCGCGTTCGAGGAGATCGGGCTGCACCGGCTCCAGGTCTCGATCATCCCGCGCAACCGGCCGAGCCGCAGGGTCGCCCAGAAGCTCTGGCTGCGCGGGGAGGGCATCGCCCTTCGTTACCTCGAGATCGACGGCCGGTGGGAGGACCACGTCCGCTACGCGGTCACTGCCGAGGAGTGGCTGGAACGCCGCGATCGGTACTTCCGCCAGTGGCTGTCCGGATCGGCGAACTGGTAGCCAGGTCGCTCAGCTCTGCTGGCGGACGACCGCCGGCGAGTACTTGAAGAAGGCCTCGACGTCGGAGTCGTAGGTGTAGTTGGGCAGGTGTTTGCCAACCGACCGTTCGCGGCGAACTGACCGGGCGAACGCTTCCACCGTCCCGGTCGTGGTGGCTTCGAACTCGAAGCCGAGCCCCTTCAGGCGACTCGTGTCCACGCCGCGTCCGTAACGGAGCAGGTCCTCGAGCTCCACGGGAAGCTCGAGCAGGTTCAAGCGGATCAGCGGTGCCGCGGTCCCGCGGGTGAACAGGGGCGGCAGCGGGATGCGCCACGCCCCCGCGATCCGGGCCACCTCGCTCCAGGGCAGCCGGCCGTCGGCGGCGACGTTGTAGACGCCGGCGATGCGCTCGTGAACGACGAGCTCCATGCACCTGATGACGTCGTTCTCTTCGACGAACTGCACCTGAGGGTCGTAACCGGCCACCGAAGGGAACACCCCTCTCGCCAGGTTCCGGCCGATCGGCGTCTTGATGCTCGTCCCGAGCACGTTCGCGAACCGAAGGACGGTCACGAGGATGTCGCGGTTGTCGTCGGCGAAGTCGCGGACATAGGTCTCGACCTCGGTGAGCGACCGCTCGAGGCGGGTTCGCGGAGATCGGGTGCGCGGGGTGTCCTCGCCGAACCACGTCGGATCCTTCGGCCCCGCGCCGTAGAGGACGGTTGACGACTTCACGACGACTTGGCGAACCGAGGATCCGGGAGCGCCTGCCGCCGCGAGAAGGTTCATCGTGCCGATGACGTTGATCTCGTGAAGCGCGCGACCGCTCATCGTGGTCGAGTCGACGACGAGGAAGGTGTGCACGACCGTGTCGACTTCGGTTGCCCGGACCATTCGCTCGAGGAGCGAGTAGCTCTGATCGGCCCGGACGTACTCGGTGCGCTCGAGCTCGACCGACGGCTTGCCCGTGCCCATGCCGAGGATCATGTCGACTTCCGGGTGCTTCTCCAAGGCGGCGGCCATCTTGCCGCCCCAGAAGGTGTCCAGGCCGGTGATGAGAATGCGGCGACCCATCGACTCAGCCGAACCACACGCTGGCGCGGTTCGCCAACAAGTCGTAGAGCTCGTCCTGGAGCCGCTGGCGGATCGCGTCCGCCTCTTTCATGACCTTGCTGCGCGGGTAGCGCTCGAGGTCGGGCGCGACATCGAAGGTGATGGGGTCCAGCACGCGGAAGCGGAATTTGGCCGGCAGGTGGAGAAGCGTCCCGAGCACCGGACCGAGCAGGAGGTGGTTGGCGGTGACCGGGAGATACGGGACTCCGAGCGCCTTTCCGAGCGCGGGGATCTTGAACAGGATCGGCATCGACTCCTCGGCACCGATCACGGCGATGGGGACGATGGGGACGCCGGCTCGCATGGCAGTCTCGACGAAGCCGCCGCGGCCGAAGCGCCGCAGCTGGTACCGGTCCCGACTCGGCTTGCCAGGTCCTTTCGTCCCCTCCGGGAACACCAGCACGAGCTGGCCGTCGTCGTGAAGCAGCCGGTAGGCGTTGTCGGGATGTGCGGGAACCCCACCGCCGCGGCTCCAGAGCGTGCCGATGACCGGCAGGGTGCGGAACCAGTAGTCGGCCAGACCGTAGACAGGGCGCCCGAGCTCGGTCTCTATGCCCTGCATGATCATCGGGGCGTCCGCCGGGATCGCTCCGGCGTGATTCGCGATCAGGAGCGCTCCGCCCGTTCGCGGAATCTTCTCGAGTCCCTCCCACTCCACGCGAAACCATCGGTCGTAATAGAAGCTTCCGAGTTTGCGGGCGAGCTGGCGGAAATGTTCGGATCGTCCCCAGGCGTCGACGTCGTCCCGGCGCCCAGGGCCGACAGCCGGGCCGTGCGGGAGGGAATCGACCACCGCGTGTCCCTCGATGTCATCTGGCGCGGGAGCGTCGAATGCCGGGTCGTGGGTCGATGCCGGGATCGGGCTGGGGAACCGCAAGAGCTCGCCCGCATCCCGCGGACTCGTCGTCATGAATCGATGGTAGCCCTGGCCAGTTCACGCCCGGCCGGCCGGGTCGCCGCTGACCCGGTCAGGGCTGACCGGCTGAGACGAATCCCTGCCAGTACATCGCCGCGTAGGTGACGTTGGTTCCAACCGACGCCGCTTGAATGATCGTCTGGGTTCCGTAGGGTCCCGAGCCGATGTAGATCGCGACATGGGTGATCGGCCAGGGGCCGTCGTTGACGAAATGGTAGAAGAGAAGGTCGCCCGGCTCGATCTGCGCCAGATTGATCCGAGTGGACTCCTCGTCCTGCGCGGTCGCGCCGTGCAGGAGCTCGACTCCTGCCGCCGCCCAGGCGAGCATCGTGAGGCCCGAGCAGTCGACGCCCCGGCGGCTCGCTCCGCCCCACACGTACGGAACGCCCAGGTAGGACTCGGCCGCCGTCACGGCGGCCAGACCTTGGGAAGTGGAGCCGGCTGGATCGAGCGGCTGACCGTATCCGGGCTGGTCGCTCCCCGTGCCCGGCCCGAAGCTGAACCCGTTGTTGTTCCCGTCGCCCTGATTGCGCTTGGCAGCAGCAGCCGCCGCCGCCGCAGCTGCCGCAGCCGCCGCGGCCGCCGCCGCTGCAGCAGCGGCGTGTGCAGCAGCTCTCGCAGCAGCAGCGGCCGCGGCCGCAGCAGCTCTCGCAGCAGCAGCTCTGGCAGCGGCCGCTGCCGCGGCAGCGGCAGCTGCGGCCGCGATCTCCTGCTCGCGCTTCAAGATGAGGCGGTAGAGGCGGCCCTTCACCTGGTGCAAGGCGGACTCTGCGTTCAGGCTCGCAGCTTGCGCAGCTGCTCGTGCCTTGCTCGCGGCCCGCCGGGCCCGCCCGACGGCTTCGAGTGTCCTCAGCTGCCTGGCCCGTTCTGTGGCGATTCGCCCCGTCACGACGTGCAGGGCGTGTATCGCCTCTTCGAGCGCGCGAGTGACGACGTCGGAGTAGACCACTGCGCTTTCTGCGTTGTTCACCGTCGAGTTGAGGACGGCTCCGACCTGAGAGGCGAGTCCGTCGCCGGTCACGTAGGCGTCGATGGCGGCGGAGCGCACCCGGACCCTGGCCGCCGCGAGCTGGCGCCGGGTCGCTCTCAATTGCTTGAGCGTCTTCGCGAGCGTCGCCTCCTCTCTCTGCAGCAGGATCGTCTGCTCGTCGTACTGCTCGGCGGCAACGGTTACTTCGGTCTGGTCTTTCGTGATTCTCTCGGCCAGCGCCTGCGCGCGTGCCTGGAGGGAATCGATTTGCGAGCTCGTGCGGTTGATGGGATTGGGCGGAGCGGCACCCGCCGGCGAGGCGACCACCAGAAGAGAGGCTGTCATGGCGAGGATGGCCGCGGCTGCTCCTGCCGACCGCCACCTCGTCATCAACACATCTTAACTCTTGTCACATTAGTCACGGCTGTCAACCCGCGACCTGGTCGAACAGGCCACCCGCGACCTGGTCGAACAGGCCAATTGGCACGAAATCGCGGCCAGAAGCACCGAAGACGTGCTGGACTGAACCGGGGGGACGTAGCCCAACCGGCAGAGGCAGGGCGCTTAAAACGCTTACAGTGAGGGTTCGAGTCCCTCCGTCCCCACGAGATGTTGCAATAACTACAACGTTTCTCCTGTTGGTGGGCTACTTCTCGTGTCCGATCGCTCGGAGACGTTCGTTTCATTGTTCAAACCCCACGGCGATCGTGACGCGGGCCGCAGTGACGGGGAGCGCCTCCCCTGAGCTGCGCCGCAAGATGCTTGAATTGGCGAGCGCCCGTCGCCCGCGGCCGGCACTTTGAGGACCGTCATCGGCGCTGTTCCGGGCGCACATTAGGGACGACCCGTTGAGGCGCATAATGTCGATTATCCGCCTCTTAGTCATGAGCTGACGCACTCGATTCGTTTGTTGTTCTGTGCGCCTTCAGACGCACAGCGATGGGGCGCCGGAGCCCCAAGCAGTTAGCGGGTGCTGTGTTACACGAGACGCACCCGCCGCGATTTCACGTCGCGACAAGAGCCCTATACCTTCGTAGGTCCGACCACTTGTTGCGCATCGTGCAGGAGCAATTCCAGGAGTTGCCCAGCAGGCTGTGGTCTGGCGAAGTAATAGCCCTGACTCGCTTCGCACCCCAACTCGTGGAGCAAATGTTGCTCGTCAAGTTCCTCCACCCCTTCGGCCACCGTGTGGAGGCCGAAGTCACTGGCGAGCAGCAGGATCGCCTTAACCAGCCGGGCTCGCTCGGGGCGCTTGGCGATGTCGGTGATGAAGACACGGTCAATCTTCAGCGTGTCGACGGGAATCTCGCTGAGCAGGCTGAGCGAGGAGTACCCGGTCCCGAAGTCGTCGATGGCGATTTTCACCCCGATACCTCTCAACTCGTTCAGCACACGAAAGGTGTTCGCAACATCCGCCATGATCGTGCTTTCGGTAATCTCGAGCGTCAGGCGTGTCGCATCCAGACCAGCATCTGCGAGTGCGCTGCGGACGGTGTCGACGAGCGGTGGATCGCTGAGCTGGCAAGTCGACAGATTGACACTGAGCCCAAGGCTCTCACCACCGGTCACCCCTCGTGTCAAGGCCGCGAACTCTTGGCAGGTATGTCGGAGCATCCATTCGCCGATCTGGACGATGAGCCCCGAGGTCTCCGCCAAGCCGATGAATTCGTCGGGCATCACCAAGCCGCGTTGGGGGTGATTCCATCGGATGAGGGCCTCAACGCCGTCGACGTTTCCCGAGGCCTGGTCGACGATGGGCTGGTAGTACGCCTCGAACTCGCCGCTTTCGAGCGCACGCCGTAGATCGGACTCCACTTGCATACGATTGAGGATCATCGAATGCATGCCGGGGGAGAAGACCTCGTAGCTGCCCTTGTTCTTCGTCTTCGTGGCGTACATGGCGAGATCGGCGTTGCGAAGCAGATCCTCGGCGCTCTCGGTGCCTCCGTCGTCGAAGGCGATACCAATGCTCGCCGTCACAAACACGTCCGAAGCCTCGATACGGAATGGTTGGACGAACGAGGCGACGAGACGTTCGGCGGCCGAGCGAGGACGCGTATCGAGCGCAACGCCTTCGAACAGCACCCCAAACTCGTCACCGCCGAGGCGGGCGATGACGTCCGCGTCACGAAGCGTTGTTTGTAGCCGCTCAGCCATCTGCTTCAGCAATTCGTCGCCGAGAGTATGGCCGTGGAGGTCGTTTACGGCTTTGAAGCTGTCGAGATCGATGAAGAGCACGGCCAGTCCACTGCCGACACGACTGCGGCGTCGGACCGCCTGATCGAGATGTTCTGCGAACAGCGCACGGTTGGCCAACCCGGTCAATGGGTCGTGGAACGCCTCGTGGCGGAGTTGGTCTTCGAGGAGCTTCTGATCGGTGATGTCGCGGCTGTTGAGCACCAACCCACCGACGCTCGGCTCGTGGAGCAGATTGGTAACGATGGACTGGAGGAAACGCCACGAGCCGTCGGCGTGACGGACCCTCCACTCAGTGACCATTTCGCCGCCAAAGTCCTCGAGCAGGAAGTCGAAGGTGCTGGACCAACCTTCCTGATCAGAAGGATGGATGTCGGCAACAAGCCTGTTCCCGAGGGTCTTCTCCGCGTCCCACCCGAGGAGCCGCGTCACCGAGGGGCTCTGAAACACGATGGTTCCATCGCGGTCGACGATGCTGACAAGGTCCGAGGAGTTCTGAACGAGCGCCGCGAAGCGGGTTTCGCGAACCACCATGGCCGTCGTGGTCGACTCGACCGCTGTCTGGAGGTGGGCCTCGCGCATGGACAGTCGTCGAACCCCGCCGAAGAGCAGCGTCACGAACTGGCCGATCACAACAAAGAAGATGCCTCTGCTCACCCAATCGCTGAGCGCCTGGGGCGCACCGGTGGCGACGTCAGCGGGAAGAAGTGGACCGGCCACGAACATCGAGATGGCCGCGGCCAGCAAAGCCCCGACCGGCCCGAACCGCAAGCCAGCCAGGAATACGGCGATGTAGAACCAGTGCGGCGCGACATTGGTACCACCGCCGAGAAAATACGCCACGACCCAGGACAAGACGATCAAGGCCGCAATGACCCCGAGCGCTGCTATCGCAGACATATTTGCGAGCGTCAACCAGGCGATGATCCGGTCCGAGCGGGACATCGGGGTCGCTACGTCATTTTGCTCCATATCTAATTAACGACATCGCCCATGAGATCTTTAGAACTATTGCCCGATATGACTGCACCTCATGTGAACCGGTGATAGTCGGCTCTCGGTCACAGGCAATGCATTGCAGACGAGCCTCGGGAACTGGACGACGTTGTCGAGACGGGGTCCAGCTCAACCTTTGAAGAGAGTGATCAACCTGAGGTCCTCCGAGCGACACCTCAACCATACCAAGGCGACTGACGCCAGTCGGAGATCGTTGAGGACTCCCCGACATGAACCCCCACGTGGCAACCCCTGTGACACCCAGCTACATCGGTTCAGCCACGGCAGGAGCGACGGAACGTCTCATCTGTTGCTCCGCGCGGGTTGTGCCCCGGCTGCTCGAAGGAGTACCAATCGACTGTGGCGTGTGTCACCCAGCCGGCAGCGAGGATCGGTGTAGCGCTTTTTCGGATCGATAGGAGGCAGGCCCGACCATCGGATCGGATACTGGAGCTTGTCCGTGTCAGGCCGACGTGTCTGGAGTTTGCCCAGTTACAGACGGCGCCGTCCTCATCATCGCGAACCGATCTCGGTGCTGCGGCCAATTACTACTGATGGCTATGAACGATTCGACTGTTATCGAGCGATCGGTATGCGAACCGGAGGCGTTTGGCGAAATCTTCGACCGCCACTTTGACGCGATCGCCGGATTCTGCGTCCGTCGCATCGGCGTGGTTCGTGGGGAAGACGTCGCTGGCGACGTCTTCCGATGGGCGTTCGAGAACCGCCGACGCTTCGACCTCAAGCACGACGACGCTCGGCCTTGGCTCTTCAGTATCGCCAACAACCTGGTCCGCGAAGCACTGAGAAGCGCGGGACGCCAGCAGCTCGCCTACGACCGATGGCTGACCAGGGAGATGCGGGTCGGGTCAGAACTCGCGTTCCAGGTCGCCGCGTCAGTTGATGCCCAGCACGATTTATTCGCCGTGGCCGCGGTCTTGGAGCTGCAGCCCGTAGAAGAGGTCGAGACCTTGCTGTTGTTCGCGTGGGAGCAGCTCACTTACTCCCAAATCGCCGAAGCACTCGCGATCCCCGTCGGCACGGTTCGATCTCGCATTCATCGAGTGCGACAGCACCTGCACGAGGTGCTGGATACCCGCACGATTTCCGAGAGTCTAAAGAGCAACCTGGGAGGTTCACTATGTCCAAGGGCGTAATCGAAGAGGTTCGACTGTTGGCACCCCTCGTCGAGACGACGAGCGAGATCGGTCGTGCCCGCCAACGCAGGAAGCTCACAGACGCCATCGCCGCGGAGTCAACGTCTGTCCGGCAAGAGGAACTGTTGGAATCTGTAAGTGCTGTCGCCTCGGTGCGGACCGGACTCACGCGCCGTCGGCGCAGCTACCTCGCGGGCGCAGCAGCGGCGGTGGTCGCGGCGGCCGGTGTGGCGATTCCGCTTTCGCTCGGGACGACCACCCCGGCCGCTCCGCTTTCGCTCGGGACGACCACCCCGGCCGCGACGCGGATTACCAAGGGCGCCGCGCCGGTGATGGCGCTCGCCTCGTACCGCCTCCGCCTTCCGAAGAGCTACCGGCTGACTGCAGCGACGACAACGGTGTGCCCCGCCCTCGACGTCGCTTTCGTCTCACCCGATCCGACACCGGGGACATGGACGGCGGACGGGACTGCGTCCGCCGTGCAAACGCCGGGGTACGCGTCCGACATGGCCGCAGCCGCGAACGCCGAGGGCGGGTGCATCGCCATGGTGCTGGCGCCGCCGTATACACCGACCACCGCTGACCCCGATCCCGAGTCGGGGACGTTCGAGAACACGCAACCGGTTCAAGTTGGCCCTTACGAGGGTCGTGTGGGTACGTGGACGATGTTTGCCAAGCCCTCCAACGTTGCCACGCAACAAGCAGGGCTCTACGTCGAAATCCCACTCGCCGGTGGTCAGGACCGGGACCTCGTGGTCAGCTCGAACAAC
>Ga0182015_10000704_pt1 | contig 47163 bp, 48 predicted proteins | sample 712P3MmetaG_FD_120478 | JGI IMG/M metagenome (GOLD analysis project Ga0182015, IMG submission 120478) | Permafrost microbial communities from Stordalen Mire, Sweden - 712P3M metaG | ecosystem: Environmental > Terrestrial > Soil > Wetlands > Permafrost | place: Sweden: Stordalen | collected...
CTGCGGAGCTGAAAACGAGCCGAGTTCTTCCACACTGCAGAGTCCGATGCCGTACGCTTTTCGCAGAGCCCGATTGACGGCTCGGGTCTCGGCAACACGCATTTCAGCGCCACGGACTAAGGGAGAAACATTTGACGGATCCGCATCCCCGTGGCCGACGAAGCCTCGGGACTTGGGGGATTTGTAAACCGTGGCCTTAAAGACCCATCTAGCCATGAGCGGATCGCACTGGCGCTCCTGCAGAGCGGTTTTGATGCCTAAGCATCTTCTGCGAAGAGCGATTCTAAGCAGTCCTGCATGCGTCACATACCATCGTCCATCGAGACTCAAAATCTCACCCTGGGCAACGGAAAGACGAAGCGTTCGTGTTAGGTCGCTCAAGCGTCGAAGTTCTGCTCGGGCTAGCAAGGGATGAAGCTTCTTGACTAGGCGAAGATTCTGACGTACTAGATTGGTGGTGTGTGCGTGTGTCATAAAACCTCTCCTTATAAGGTGCGGTCACTTAGTATGCATAATGATATCATTTTGAAACTACCTGTCAAGTGGGGAATCCTGTCAGCCAGTACTGCGATCCGATGAGCGAACCTAAAGCCCGCGTGCTCCTTCGCATTCCGGCCAGTCTAAAAGCAAAATTGACCGCGCTCGCTGAACAAGAGCAGCGATCATTGAACAAACAGATCGAGTTTCTTCTACATCAAAGCGTCAGGGAGAGGCCCTCCACGGATGCAGAATTGCAGCGCACCAAAGCCGATCGTGGCAATCGGAAGCGTGACTAGATGCACGTTTCAGGGCTCCGGTCGGTATGTCGGAATGTGATGACGGGAGCGCAATAAACGGATTTCGATCGCTAGGGCCAAAACATCAGCCACTGTGAATTACCTGCTGCTGGCTAACATTGCCGCCGTCGTCGCTTTTTAATTTTGGAAGATGATCCTTGAAAAAATCGTGAATCCGGCAAGGACCGGCAATGCTTCATGGATTCCACGAATCATTTCTCCTGGATTGAAACAAGCGGTCGGGAATGAAAAATTCGGTGGCTAGTCCAGCGTCGCTACGCCGAAACTAACGGACATCTGCTGCATTGTGCTGGCAATCGAACCTGCGTTACTGGTTTCCACTTCGGTGATGTCCGCATAGACCTGCGTATTCATGCTGGTATATTGCAGAGACGTGAGCGCCCCGTAGCAAAATGCCATAATCACGATGGCCCAAACCGGTGTCCAGGTGCCAATTGTGGCGAAGAGAATCAGCAGAACTTGACTATTAGCGTGTTTGAGGGAATTTTTTCGCACCTGCGTATCATATTTTATGCTACCAACTATTAATATCCGACATGCTGTTTCCGCAGATACTCCAGTTCTACGCGCGCTCATTGACGCCTCTGTACGGCAATTGCAACGGCGAGACCACACTCCCAGTCAAATTGATAGTGCGCTCCAGAGCGTCTTCGGCGTTGACAGGCAGCTCATTGCGGACGAAACGTATTTCGTCGCAGAAGCTAGGCCTGCAGGATCCCTGCCGATCACCGTCGGCTGCGGCGGCTGGAGTACGCGTAAGACGCTCTACGGCAGCGACCATCGGACGGGACGCGAGGACATTCTCCTCGATCCGCAGCGTGACGCCGCAAAAATTCGTGCCTTCTTCGTCCATCCGACGTGGGCTCGCCGCGGAACCGGCAGTCTGATTCTTGAAACTTGCGAAAGCGCAGCGAGATCAGCGGGTTTCAAGCGATTCGAAATGGGCGCTACCTTGACCGGTGTGACGCTGTTCCGTGCCAGGGGCTACGTGGCACTCGAAAATCTCAACGTCCCCCTTCCGAATGGCGAGTTCCTTCCCGTCGTTCGCATGTCCAAGCGGGCGTGACCCGAAACTGCTAAGGTCTTGGTTTAGAAGAATCCATTCGGGCCTCGGAAGGTCAGCCACCGGCGTACACTTGCAGTGCCATTACAAGGCGAGTCATGATTGAAAACAGTAGGTTAGCGCGTGGTGGTTTCTGGCATTTTCCTAACACGACGCCCCGCGTTGGTCCCTATTCGCAAATGGAGGGGAGGCGCCAGCTGTTCGATTCTTCAAATCGCGGAAACGCAATTCCTATCGACGGAATTAAACTCAAGAGTTAAATTGGGAGGACGATGGCAGAGGACGTAAACAAGAAACTAGAGCAATTGCAGAGTATTCTTGCGCAGCGGACCGGGGGCAAGATAACTTCTAACTGGGACGCCGATTTCCGCTGCTTCCGATTCGATTTCGAACGCCACGATGGAAAGCGTTACCTCCTCGACCTTCACGAAGATTTTCTTCTGCGGGATGTTGACAAAACGATTGAACAACTTGAAGCAGAACATTACGAAAAGGTCCTAGAGGCTCAGGCGGGAAAAAGCGTGCCGTGTTTTGGCGCGGACAACAAATTTGCCGATGCCAGCACATTCAGGGAATGGCCGTCTCCAAGCAGGTAGACTGTCTGGGAGCAAATTGCTATGCACATCACAATCGAAGAAGCAATTTCGCTTCTAGATGTCTGGAGAACCCAAGAAACAGTACTAGACATTCATTTCTCGTGTGCGGGCAACAGGCGAGAACTACACGAAACGGTGGTTGGCATTAAAGGTGGGGTCGTGAACCTCAGCGGTGCTGAAGGAGCAACACGGCTTGACCTGACAGGAGCTGAGTTCAACGGCGACAGGAGGTGTCCGCCAAATTCAAATCATGGAGCGTATCTTGTATGTGAATACGCAAACGGAGATCGCTGGTCGTTCTATGCTCCACGTCCCTTTGACTTTGAGCCAAGAATACCGCCTGTTGAACGGCGGCGTAGATAGAATGACGGAGTACACCCGCGATCTCGACCTTCGTGTGTAAGATTGTAGTTAGTCTGGTCGTATTGGGAGAGACGAAAGTTGGATTCGCTACCACTGACAAATAAAGAGCCAAGGCGCGGGATTTGAAGGGAACGGCACCGCGCCCCGCCTCGCTCAAAGCGCGAAGTGAGCCCCGTTAAGACTTACGTGCTCGGTTGGCCCGGTGTTTGAGTCCCCAGCGTGTGATGGGGCGGCTGCAAATAAACCGAGACATTGGGATGGCCGCGCTAGGCCACCTGAAGTAATTTGTCGCGATGTACAACTATCGTGTGCGGTTCATTCTTCGACACCACACGCGTAATTCCCGGAACGGTAGCTTCCGTTTCCTTGATTTCATGAGTGTAAATAGTGAAAAGAATAATGGAACCGTGGGAAGAATCTTGCAGATTTCCCGCGCGGCTTGCAGCCCGTTCCATCCGGGGCCTCGACAAATCCGGGATGATCAAATCAGGACGGTGCCTCCTGGCCTTTTCCAACGTATTTGCATCCTCCAGAATAGTTCCAAACTAGAGGCGGGTTCCGCGCATGGATTTCCCTTGAATCCGGGTGGGGCGTGTACTACAGGGTGCGCGCCCCTTTGTATCGAGAAACAGGGTACTATCTTTTCCTATTGTACTGACGCATGCGATACAGGGCTTCAGCCGTCACGTCAAGCCCTTTCTGTGTTTTCGGTTTGCGCATCGGCATTGGAGATGCTGGCCATAACTCCCGAAAATTCTCGAGTAGTTTCCTGTAATTTTTCCTTTCTTCTCTCGCTCGCATTGACTGCCTTCCGTCCTTCGTCACGGCCTGCCGGATGCGTTCGAATCCTTCCGGCCTCTTTGCGCCAGTGCTGAGCCCTCCGTGAAGTTTGCAATGTCCACGCGTCCTGCGTGCGACACTCCAACGCCTAGAACTTTCAGCCGCTCGGATTTCTTATGTGTAGGATCCACTGTTTCCTTTTCATGTGTTTCTACGCGGGCTTTTTGCTCTGCCTTGTCACGATTTGCGCCAGACACCGAAAGTATAATCACAACCGCCTAGGCGAGCTCAACCACGATTGGAACATGGTCGGACGGTTTCGGGAGGGAGCGCGGGCCGATGTCAATTTCGCAACTCTTAAGTCGATTGGCTACCGACGGCGACAAGAGAAAATGATCGATTCTGATACCCCGATTGCGTTCGAACGATTGACGGAAGTAATCCCAGAAAGTGAAGTGCCCACCCTCGCCGGGATGTAGAGAACGAAAAACGTCCGTATAGCCAAGTTCGAGAATAGCGCGATATCGAGCGCGCGGTTCCGGTTGAAAGAGTGCGTCACGCATCCAAGACGAAGGCTTATGGCAATCTATATCTTCCGGGATGACATTGTAGTCGCCGGCCACTATCACCGGGAGTTTCAGCAGTGTTTTCAAGTGCTGAACTAGACGGTCCATCCAGGCCAGCTTGTAGGAGAAATTATTGCTGCCCACGGGATTACCGTTCGGTAGGTAGATATTGACGATGCGTATTTTGTGGCTAACCACTTCCAAATAGCGCGCATGGGTGTCTGCCTCATCGCCGCCAAGATTTCTGAGGATTACTTCGATGGGATCTCGGGACAAAATTGCCACACCGTTGTATGATTTCTGCGTTACCGAGACACTGTGATAGCCGAGGTCTTGGAAAACACCGGCAGGGAATTCAGTACTTTTCAGTTCTTGAACCAACAAGACATCTGGCGCGCGAAGTTTTAGCCATGAGGTAACGTGCTCAAGGCGTGCACGAACAGAGTTCACGTTCCCGCTGGCGATTACGATTGCTTCACTCCTGCTTAGCCCTTTATGAATCGGACTTAGAGTTTTCCCAATACGGCTTTCGACCATAATGGGCGTGAACTCGCTCCTCCCACGCCTTATCCGACATATCAGGCCAATCTTCGTTATCGAACCCCGGTGCATTTTTTAAGCGCTCTTTATCGACGTTCAAAATGGCATGGTGTTCGGCGGCTTGAAAGTCGATTGCCTGCCAGGGAATGGCAAAATGCTTATGGCCTACACCCAAGAAGCCGCCAAATGACAGAATCGCATAAGCAACACGACTGTCTCGGGAATCGATAACCACATCCTCGATTTTTCCAAGATCCTCTTTGGCAGCATTGACGACCTTCGCGCCAATAATTGATTGCTTGACCGCGAGTGTATAGTTGCCTTTTGCTTGAGGCGATGATAATGACATCTGTTACCTCCGTACGTAGCGGTGATATCGAAATATTTAACCATATTCTTACTTTTCTCAGTGCATGAATCGCCCGCTCTACCGGCTTTTCTCAAATCCTAAACTCATATCTCCCTCGTCACATCGTGTGGATTCTTGTCTTCTCGCAGAGCTATAAACTTGGCATGCGAAGATGATTGGCGGGCGTCCACTCAGCGTACTCAATCGCGGCCACGAGCTGAGGCTTTAGCCAAATGCAATTCTTCATATCGGCTTCAGCTAGCCCTTCGCCCAAACGACCTCTTCTAGTTTCGGCGACGTTTGCAAGCTGGGGTTTGTTGCTCCGCATATTTTTTAAGCTGCGAAATACCGCGTCGCGCATGGTTGGCACGAACCCATTGCGTACTTTGGCAGCAAAAATAAGTTGTCACCGTCTAGAAGACGACAAGTAACGCGTCGAAGTTTCTTGGGCTTGGCGTGTTTCCACGGATCACAAACTCCTGCCGCTACCGAGTCGCATCTGCACGCACGCTCCGCACCGGTTTCGCAACCAGGCATTCGTGAGTATGATTGGTATAAGGATTTTAGTAGCCAAAAAGGACTCGAATTTTTATACGGAAGGCTCGCGTCCATGGAAGGTCCTGTATTTCCGACAAGAAAGCGATGAAGGCGGGCCCTATATCGCGGTAGGTCTGAAGCCAGAACCTGATGACCCGAAGCACTGGAAAGCGCTCTGAACGGCCCGCAGGGATGGAAGTGAGGAGGACGCGATGAAATCGCTGCTCATTCTTTTGTTTCTGTCTGTTCCGCCTCCCGCTATGGATCGGCTGCGTCAGCTCAGCGGAATGGCCACGTTTCGTTGGAGCTTGGACCTGTAACCGTATGGCCTGGGTCAAAAGCGGAAGCCACCAAAAAGTTCAGCGATGCAGGTTATCAGGTTACCTCCGCCAACGACACTCTGTTCGCGCACTACGCGGATCTCTCAAGGTTGTTGGTCGGGATAGACGGAGGTGACGGACATAAATTGGAAGGAACACGCAGTCAAGATTGTGCATGCCGGCGAACTCGACGTGAGCACGCCACAGACATCTGGCATGACGCGGGCGGCTGCCATCACGCGGGCGGCTGCCATCACGCATGCACACACAGGCGCAAACAAACTATTGGCCGGCCAGGATGGTGGTGCGACCTGATGCCAAGACCGGACTGCACTATCGCGGGGAGTTAGAGACTCACTGAATTCAATCTTGCACACCAATCCTGGCAAAGTGAGGCAAGCCTTGCCAAAACCAATGGGCTGGAGATCGGGCTTAGTTGGATGCAATTCGGAAGTCTACAACATTGAATCGCGCGCGTTATCATCAAAGGCAAGAGCAGTAAGGAAGTAGCCCCATTGCTCATTATAAGCACCAAGATGGCCGACACACACCGCTGACGCCTCTGTATGCCAATTGCAGACGCAAGACTACACTCCCAGTTAAATTGATAGTGCGCTCCAGAACGTCTTCGGCGTTGACAGTCAGCTCATTGCGGACGAAACATATTTCGTCGCCAGAAGCTAGGCCTACGGGATTCCTGCCGATCACCGTCGGCTGCGGCGGCCGGAGCAGGCGTAAGACGCCCTACGGAGCGACCATTGGACTGGACGCGAGGACATTCTCCTGATTTTCCTCAGAGCCACGGTTGTCGGCCATAGACGCTTGGGCCTTGGCGATCTTTCTGCCGCCGTCAGCTGCGACGATTTCGAATCAGGAAAGCTGGTCTTGCGAACGGCATTAGGGCCATCCGGAAACATCCGCGAAATGTCGGGCCTCTTTAAACCGGCGCGAGTCCAAAACCAGGACGCTCCCGGTTCGATCGCAACATTACCCATTTGGATGTATCCCTGGGCTGTAGGCTCGTGGCTTCCACTTTCCCAGCGGGAGAGCGTCATGGCGGAATACTTCAGGCGCGTCGCAATTCAGTTTGGTTCAGACCCCAGACGGGTTCTTAGCTTCAGGATTTTAGTGGCCCACTCAGACAGACGCATACGGGACTTCAAGGTGTAGCCCCACTTAACGAATACTGTTTAACATCGATGTCAGATTCCCATGATCACCCGGGATGTAAGGCGTGCGAAGGCTTTAATCAGGCGAAAATCTAAACAATTGAACCTCGTTCGGGCTTATTAGGTTCCGGTTTTTCTCAATTGCTTCTTCAGCCGTGTTTTTATCCGTCCGCCAAGTGCGAGGTAATCGCGCTGCCCTAACAATTGCGCTTCTTCAGGGGTCTCGCCGATTTTCAATAACACCTCCCGCCTCTGGTCGATATCCATTTTGTCGTATTGCTGTTGTGCTGTCATAGTTTCTTTCTCCTGTTACTCCTGCGTTCAAAATTTTCCTTTATTCGCCAGGCGATCGGATCGGCCGCTTTCGAGTGACTTCTTAGGGGTCGAAGACATGATGCCACGCTGGAACTCTGGTTACACAACTTCGGTAACTTGCTCGAAGCTGATCAAAGGAGACGCAAGCAATGGCCACATCGCCAGCAATATGACCTTTCCAGTTAAGGGAGATAGATGAATGAAAAATGATCGATCAGCATGTTCCACGTCATAGAAATTTCTTCGACGAGAGTCTTGTCGTGCCGACACACCTTCCACCAATAGCTTCCTTAGCTGATTTACAATCTCGGCCGGATATTTCTGCAGGTTGTCGATTTGTGGGTCTTGTTCCGTTCGGATTATCATTTTTCCTCAGCGTGTCCCGCCAAACAACATTGGTTAGTTGAAGCGACTATTTATTGGATGTGATGCTTAGCCTCATTGGCCTAGCGTGGGTCCGGAATTATCGATCAACCACTCGGCGCGTTTGCCGGCTTCTGTGATAGCTGCCTTTTCAGTCCCAAAGATGATGGTTCGGTCCCGCGGAGTCCACGCCTGACTTTGATCCTTGCAATTGATTCGAAAGAGTGAGCGCCACGCTTCATTCGGCGGGTGATTAATCTGGCAAGCTGATGCAGTTACCGCGAAGCCTTTGTAATTGTAATGATGGTCCACACGACACTTTAGCATCTTATGTTGTCCTATATCGTCGCGCGAGGCCAACTGTTCCACAATGACTTGCGGGAGCAGGGCCTAATTCAAATAACTTGCTTACGAGGGTGATTGGATCGGCCGATTCCGAGTGACCTGTTGTGAGTTTTCGTCCTCGCAATCCAACGAACTTGAGCTGACCCAGTGTTCGCAAGCCATGGAGCCTGAGTTACAGTCGCTCATGACTCGCGCAGTGCGAAATGCAAAAGCGCCAATATTTTTTCGAGGTCGCTAACGACTCTGACCCGTCGCCGTGCAAGACACTCCAGGGGAGATGAATTTGATGGGCAAGACATACAAACTGAAGATTTATCCTTCTTACGGTGATTCCCCTAGGGAGGGCCACAGCGTTGGCTACTTTGGAGCCGACGTGTGGGCCGAAGATGTCTTTGGATTTATGAAAAAGTATTGTACCAAGTAGTGAGCTTGTCGCTTTTATTGAAGAATTCAGCGCACCGGCAAAGAACGCCCAAGTCTTGATTAACGGATCTACTGACACTCAGTCTCCTGGTACGGGATTAACTGGGGATTACGACATTCGGTTCTGTTGGCTTCATTTGGCAACATCTTGCCTGCCCCCTGAGAGGCGCGAGGGACTCCTATCGCACCTCTAAGGGGTGCAGATCGTTCTAGGCCTAAACGATTGCCATTCGCGGATTTGTTCGGACATCTCGTTTTTCTCGCGCTCGTCTGTCGCGTTTTCCCAGCGACGCCGACGCTCTTCGAGTCGGGCATTCACAAACCCAGCTCGTCCAGACTTGGGTTCTGGTTTGTCGCGGTTACCGTAGCTCATGTGCTGCTATGAAGCTCATCACCGAAGCCGCTGTCCCCTCTCCGGGCCAGTCGAAGACACCCGGGCGAGATGAAAATCAGCCTGCCGCTCTTGTCTCAACAAGACGTAGCTTCGGCGACATCGTTCGTGCCCGGCGTTCAGCTCTTGACTTCAGGGGTGGGTGCGCGTTGATCTCCTTCTCGCAACTTGCGACCGTTCTCTCCACCGCCAAGAACGCCTCTTCGCCGATTTTGCTATAGCTCGTTACGTCCACCTATATCTTTACATGCACCGCGTCGAAGGGTTGGAGCCGGGTGTTTATCGGGAGGCAGCTTCTTGCGAGTCAGAAGTGGGAAACGTACTGACCGATTACGACCACCACGCTAACCTTCCAAATCATAAAGACTTACATGTGGATCAACAGGCCGCTTCGGCCGAAAACGCAATGTGGTACCGGGTTCACGAACTCAACGCCTCGTCTGACGGACACTTGGAGTTGGCCCGATATCAGCCGACAGGGCGCGGATCTTATTTAGCAGCGCTTTGTGTTCGGAGGTTCCCGGCTTCACTTTTTCTTGCTCTATCCATAACTGCCGGATGCGCTCTAATTTGTCCGAGAATCTCGCCCATCGGCCCTCTCCATTGGCGCGCAGTCGTACAGCCCTGGGGTTTAAGCCGAAGATTCAATTAGCATGCGGTTGCGCGTGGTGTCAACTCCATCCCTTGATTGCTACGCGAAATATGACATAGATGACCCAGACGGCCGATGCCTCCAACCTGGAATATCAAGGCCAAGGGTGGAAACACCCATCCGAGTCCGGTGTCTAATCTTCTGAGTTCTTATCTCATCCGCTACATTGGTAAATGGCGAATCTGCCCGCGAATCTACCGAAAATCAAAAAACCGCTGGGGCAAAGTCACAGCGGCTGACATATCGAAATGTTACAATTCACCTCAGCATCCAGAATGAGACTTCGGTCTCTAGCAACCGAGTGAAATCTCCCGGTTTCATCGCGGTGCTCCAAGTGATGCGGCTCGAAGGAGCAAAAAATCATGGCTTCAACAATACCAATAATCAAAACCGTGCAAGCAATACGGTAGTCTCGTTTGGCAACATTCCTCATCAGATACGAACTGATGACGGAGGCGATTCCGGACTCGCTGGTTTTCCCGTCAGTCTGCTTTATTCACAGACCGCTGATCCAGAGCTTGATAAGGAAACGCGATCCTCCTGATGATGTGTGCGTTCGATTCAGCGAAGCTGCTCGAGGACAAGCAATTGTGCAAGAAAATTCGCGCGGTTTGCTATTACCCGGACCCGGCCAGCTATATCGAGGACGAGCACATAAGACAAATGCAATATAAAGCTCGGAAAGTGAGCGAATACTCAGTTACAGTAACGTGGAATAAGTGCCGTAATCGATGGGAAACACGGAAATACCGAGGCTACGAGTTGGTGCACTTTGCCTTCGGCGACGACTACAACTCGGCGATGCTTCGAACTACCGCTTTTGGACCAGCGATTGATGAGAATTTTGATACAGAATGATGTATCCCTAACTCAGCGCACCCGCTCACATTCTGTAAATCTCTGATTCAGTCATGGGATAGCCCAACATTGCTTTCCGCCAAAGCGATTCTTTATCCAACTCTGCTGAGTTTGTGCATCCAGGCATGATGAATGAACCACGCATGGACGATCGCTCCCGCAAATAGTTCAGCGCTTGCGTAGTGCTATCGACGGAATCGTCGTAAAAGCCCGTCGGGAAGGACGCCATTTCGTCTATGTAGTCAGCCAACCAGTCAGCTTCTTCGGGCAGGTAAACTTTCCCGGCCTCAACAATCGCCGTTACCGCCTGTGCCCGAGTTATTTTGTCGCTGTCGACTTTGACGGGCACAACTGGGAGGGTTGTCGCGGATTTGAATACTTGAAGCAAGCTCTGGCCGCTCGCTCGATCCTCGACCAGTATGGCATTCGGTTTCCACCGTTCGGCTTGAGCGATCAGCACACGATTCAGTTCGGGAAATTCGACTCGTCCACGCCAGACAGAACGCAGATAATATCCATTATCGGTGACACCCCAGGTGGTGCAGACGCTGTAACTATTGTCATCGCCCGCCTTGAACCCCGTGTCCCAAGACTGCACGATCTGAGAAAACTCAGGGACCTGCTGATAGTGTTTCCACCACGATCGCTTGAAGATGGCGCCCTCGATCGCCGCAGGGCGTTGCTGATACAGAGAGGCCCAAGCGGCTCCCCTAATGGTTTCACGGATTTGATTCAACCTTTCTAACGAAAACAGCGAGGGCCAAAGTGCCTCGTCCTCTTTACGAAATACTTCATCGTGCTCCGCAATTGCAGGCAAGCTGAGAACATCCCAGTTCTCGCTGGATTTCTCGCGCAGCAACCGACCGGCCAAATCATCCTGGTGCCACCGGGTCTGAATGATCACAACTGCACCGTCCGGCGTAAGCCGGGTGTAGGCCACGGATGCATACCATTCGTGAAGCGCTCTCCGAATCGTTTCGCTGTCCGCTTCTTGTCGATCTTTAAGAGGATCATCAATAATCAATAGGTGGGCACCTCGGCCTGTGATCGACTCGCCCCGGCCAACCGCTAAATAGGAGCCATTCGCTGTCGTATGGAATCGACAAGCTGCGGCCGAGTCTTCGCTCAATCGGCAATTAGGGAAAATAGCCTGATGATAGGGATCAGCAATAAGATTTCGTACACGTCTTCCGAAATCGTCAGAAAATTCCTGGCCGTACGTTGTGAAAATGACCTCGCGGTCAGGGTGCTTACCCAAGTAGAATGCTGGAAAAATACAACTACCGATGACGGACTTGCCGTGCCGTGGCGGCAGAAGAATCATCAAGCGCTTGTTTTCGCCGCGTTCGATCGCCTCGAGTTTCGAAATTATCCGTTCATGATGAACCGCTAGTTCGAACCGCGGCCATAGCGCCATAGCGTAGCAGGCTAGATCCTGATTGCTAAAAGCGATCAGTTCGGCGGGGGTCGGATTGATGATATTCGCGCTACTCATTTTGGGTTCGCTCCTTGTGTCGTGCCAAAAATGTTTCGCCAATGCGTCTAGCGGTGTCTGGGTCAAAGTTCAGATTCAGAATCTTAGTTTCCGGTTTTTCATTCAGCTCGCCGGTCAGTCGGGCTTCCAGTTCCAGGATGCGTGTCACATCTCTTAAGGCTGCGAGCGCCGTCCGATTATCGCCTGCTCGCTCAGCCCGGAGTCCTAAGTACTGCGCTTGCGAGACTGGCTCTCAAAGTTGCATCAAAACGCTTTTTCCATGTTCAACCTCCATTAGTTCTCGCGCATGCTTTACGGCATCTGCGACGTGCGTGAGGTGCCGATCAACTACTCCGTGCGAGACGCTGAACCGTTGCGAAATGGCGCGGTGCGAATCGCCGCGGAGTAGCGCCTGCTCAATTTCTTGCCGTTGATTGTGATTGCAAATTCTGCATTTTACTGACATGTGGCCTTTTCTTGTCGTCCTTCGCTGTTTGCCGTTCTGGTTCGCACCAACTTTTATACCACAGAATGTTGTTATTATGATATTCTACCATCTAAATGAATCTACATCTTAGATATTTTCTTGCTGTGCCTTTAGGCCACATCGTTGGAGAAGACCATGCACACTAAGCCAAAGCACGAATTCGCGGCCACCTGGCACCGAATGAAGGTGTTCAATCTTGCAACTCCGGACGCTACAGAATTCGTCGGGGAGTTATCCAAGCCGTGGGATTTTCAACAGTCCTACGAAAAAGCGCACGCGACGAAGAATCCATACCTATCGCCACATGGATTCTTGCGGAAACTACAATTTGGCAACAATACTCAGGCCAAGGAATTTCTGGAGAATTTCGGGCCGCTTAAACTGCCTGCAGGAGTGCGGTTGAGCGGAATGGGCCGCGTGGTTGTGGATCTCGGCGAGTTCTGGGGCTTGCAGCGGCGTTTTTGCCTGGTCGCAAACGTTTGGGAATCTCTGGACGATCGCGCTATATTAACTACTGCATTAACTAATTGTTATGAATATAAGAAGACTGCATCCCTGGACCATGACCTTTCGCTTGGTCAGATATTTGGCCCGCCCCCTACGTTCGAAAAAAGAGGTCAGTATGAATTGCCTTGGGAAGTCCAGCATCAAGAAGCAACGAGTTGGCTACGATCCGCCGGAATGGGCCAAATGCGTGAATGCGCTGCCCAGCTTATCTTGCTTGAGCTTAGTGCTCACACCCACGACTTAAGATTGGTATGGGACCGTATTGGGGAACCTTCGGGAAGAAAGTTTCGTCAGGTGGTATGGTTCGATTCCTTGTGGTCAGCCGTATGGGAATTGTGGGGTCGAGATACCAGTGGTTTGTCGTGGAGACGGTGTCCGCACTGCCAGGCGTTCTTCTATCCAAAGCGACACGATCAGTTCTACTGCACGCCACGCCAGCAAGCACTTTGGAGCAAGCGCAGGTATTCAGCCGAGCGACGAGCCGAAGAGCGCAAACGGGGTAGGAATACGCGATGAATAGGAGCCTGATTACCAAACGAAGCCAAATCGCCCGGCAGGGGAAAATTACATGAACAAAGCTGATTCCAATCGTCTTAATTCGCAGAGTTCTACCGGACCCCACACTACAAATTCGACCCGGCTTAACGCGGTCAAGCACGGCTTGTTGGCGAAAGGTATAACCGAGCTCGATGACTCGGAAGCTTATGAAGCCTTGGCGCAAAGGCTCGCTGAATCATACCGGCCGGTTGGAGATCTGGAAGAGTTCTTCGTGGAAAGAATTGCCTTCCACATCATTCGATTGCAAAGAGCCGGCAGGCTAGAAGCCGAATACATCAACGGAGAAATGCACCCTCTGGTGAAGGGACCAGGCCCTGAGGACGTGTTCGATCCTGATGTCGTCGAGCTCGCAACCCTAAGTGCGCCGAGCGCCGTGAACTTAGTTTCGGGCTTTCAGCGTTACGAAACAGCAATCGAAAGCAAATTACATCGAGCAATCAACCAGCTGGAGCGATTGCAACGATCACGGCATGGAGAATTCGTCCCTGTTCCGGAAAGTGTGGACGTATCGATACACTCGGGGCGTGAACGCGAATCGTAGAGGCCGGCGGCACTGGTGCCTGTGGTTGGTGCCCAGACTTGCGTCACTTTCTTCGACCGCGACATCCCATTGGCGTTCACTATAATGCAGATAACTAGCTCCGAAACCTTTCGGGGGGTCCCCGCACCGAACGGGTGCTATTGAGGAACCCGCAGCTTAGTTTCCTATGCCAGCAGCATTAGAAAGTTGCACCATACATTTCAAGAGGAACGGGTTCCGGCGGCTCCATCCTCGTAAAACCGCAGAACACCGAATTTGCTCCCGATTCAAAGGCGAACAATGGGGCAGGCCGCCCCCCAGCGCTCGCGAAGATGCAGGTGAAAAAAATGACAGCAATCGCAACCAAACAGGTAGGCCAAGTCATCGCCGGGAAATTCCACCTTGGCGACTATATCGGCGGAAATGAGAGTAGTTCCTCATTTTTGACAGATTACGACGCACAGCAAGTCCCCAAAGCCGCAATCAAACTGTGTTCAATGGATGCGGCAGAGGTCGCCAGCCGACTCGACCGCTGGCGTGAAGCCGCGCGACTCTCACATCCTCACTTAATCAGGCTTTTGGACATGGGCCGCTGCGAGTTGGATCACACGCCGGTTGCTTACGTGGTGATGGAATACGCCGAGGAAAATCTCTCCTCGGTGATTGCGCGCCGACCACTTACTCGCGAGGAGACACGCACCATCTTGGGGCCGCTGCTAGAAGTGCTCGCCTATATTCATGCCAACGGATTTGTTCACGGCCACCTGAAACCCGCGAACATCATGGCTGACGGCGATATTTTGAAAATCTCAAGCGACGGACTGCGCCGTATTGGCGAGTCGAGTGCCGGTCAGAAGAACCCCGGAATCTACGATCCGTCCAAATCTATCGACGGGGTAGTCTCTCCGGCTGCAGACATTTGGTCACTGGGCATGACATTGGTCGAAGTGCTGACCCAGCGCTTGCCGGTATGGGAGGCAAACGACCAGCGTGAACCGGTGCTTCCACCGACCCTCCCGGAAGAGTTCCGTGATGTGGCCAGACATTGTTTGCGCCGTGATCCGAAACTGCGCTGGACCGTTGCAGATATCGCTGAGCGACTGCAACAAAAACAAATGTCGCCCGCGAAGCCTGCTACGAGCACAAAAACTTCCTTCCCAAGTCGACGTACCGTCAGCGTAGCGGGCCTAATAGTTTTGGCATTGCTATTGGCTTTAGCAGGCTCTCGAGTTTTCAGCCATCGCTCTAATTCCACCGGCGCGGTCGCACAGCAGCAAGATCAGCCGAGCGGTACGAAACTCACCGAACCGAGCGCCGCCGCTCAGATTCCACAGCTACCATCGGTGGCGCCCGCAGTAGCTCAGTCCGTGGAGGGACCGAGTGGCAATAGATCTTTGCCAACATCGGATCGACCCGAGGCGCCTTCGAACGCATCCGCGAGCAATGTTGTGCCGGGTGAAGTCGTTGAGCGAATCTTGCCAGACGCTCCGCAGAAAGCCCGTGACACAATTCGAGGCACGGTGAGGATTAGCATCAAACTTTTCGTTGATGAATTAGGTAGCGTAACCAACGTGACGTTCGAGTCTCCCGGGCCAAGTCAATATTTTGCTGACCGAGCAATGCAAGCCGCGCAACTTTGGCGATTTTCGCCTGCAAAAATGGACGGCCGCACTGTGCCCAGCGAATGGGTCATCCACTTCGAAATTGATTCCGCCACAATTAACGGCCGAGCCACAGAAACAGCTCCAAGCCGCATAATGTCGAAACCTAATTAGCCCACAGTAGAACCCAAGTGCACACCTCGATCGACTGCGGCATATGGGCCAGTTTGCCAAAAAACAGGCTGAAAACCAGCACGGCCATGAGTCGCGCCCCCAGCCGTTAGCTTGTAACGGTTTAAGTTCGCGCCAAACCAAGAAATACATCAGCTCGCGATAATCCCAAATTTCCGCAAGCGGCAAAATCGAGACCGCATAGAACCCTTCCAGACGGCGTCCCCGGCTGTCGCGCCACCGCTGCTAAGCCCAGGGTTTCCGTTTTTCGCTGCGCCCACTTGTTGTCACCACCAAAGACTGACCATCATCCCGAACACGCCATGCCTTTCGATCCGCATTTTTCATGAGGTATCGCAAGATAATTTTTTACCCGGGTATATTCGCTTCGCATTTCATGCGGCGCCAGCGAACCGTCTTCATTCAAATCGAACCAGTCGTAACCCTGCTCGCGCAGCGCCGCAATAATTTCGCGAGCTTCGTATCCCCAAGTATGGGTCGTCGCATCCAGAACTTCGCAAATCAAAACAGGCCGAAACTTTGCCAGCACCGCACCAGCGCCACGAAGCACTTCGATTTCGCCGCCTTCCACATCTAGCTTGATCACGTCAACGCTCTCTAACGCGTGGCTGGCCACATATTGGTCGAGGCTGACCGTGTCAACCGATATTTCGGTCACAGAATCATCGCTGTCCGGCGGCCGCAGCCCATTTCTCGTAGTGTCACCCGACGCCACCTGAAAGAATTTCGTCCGTGCGACCGTTGCACCAAGTGCGAGCGACTCGGCGCGAGCGTACGATATTCCGTTCCAGCGCAAATGCATGCGCAACCGCCGATATTCGCGGGGCGAAGGCTCAAACGCAACCACGGTTCCATTGCCCTGTAATTTCTTACCTGCAACGACGCTATAAATCCCGTGATACGCGCCGATATCCATGAACACCATGCCGGGTTTCAGAATCCTCCAGAGAAAACGCAAGTCCCCAACATCCTGACCCCAGTAATCGAAAAGCCCGCGCTTCTCGTCGAAATAAGGCAGCACCTGCGACCACCAGAACTGGATATGCTCCTCTGAGGATACGTCGAACCGAACTCGAACCGGAAAATAAGGCAGCTTCGATAAACTCTGACGGAAAAAGAACCGCGCGGTCTGGTATCGCTCGGGCCAGGACTTCCGCAGAAAGCCAGGTATGCGACCCAGTGCCATTCGTGGGCCTGTCAAAGCAGTCGCAAACTGCATCCGCTGAAATTTCGTTCGCCCGACGAATGCGCTCTGAATGCGTATCGCTGGCGCCTCATTGGGTCGGATTGGAGCTACCGGCGTCCTGCGATTTGGACTGCATGTCGGTTTGCTCGATGTGCCGCATAAGCTGCGTTCTATGGGTCAGGTAAGATTTCACCGTGCGCGTTGCTTCCACCGGCACTACTGCCACCTGGTTATAAGCCATATCGCGCCAGGAAATCGCCCCGCGCGCGGGAATCAGATGCACACCCCATTGAAACACTAGTCCCAGATTCCAAATGATTAGGACCGCGGTGACCGACACTGCAAGGATAGTGGCCCGCCGTTCCCGCCAGGTTTGATCGAGCCGTTCAAAGGACGCCGCAAGCCCCAGAATAAAAATCGGCGTAAGTGAAACGAAGAAACGGCTGCCAAACGAGGAAATTCCAGCCCAGTCCTGATAAGAGCCGATCGCATATAAATACACAATAAAAACAGCGATACACGAATACCCCAACAGCGAATCGCGGCGCCGCAAGAAAAATAACCCTGCAACCGCGATCAAAATAATCGGTGTCCAGCTAAAAAGTCCGTGCTCCGCGGAAAAACACACTTTCAGGATTGCGGGACTGCTCAAAAACCACTGCTCTCCGTAGCCCATGTCAAAAAAGCTGCCATATAAGATCTTTTTGGTTATCAGAGTAGGCAGAAAAGCCAGAATCGTTACAATAGCGAACAAAAGGTTCAGAACAAATAGTCGCAACACGGATTCAGGCTGTTTGGCCGCAATGGCATTCACATACTCTCTGCAGCATTCAATTAGTGGCACCAGCAGCAGCACGGCGTTCACGTAATAAACATTGATCATCAAACCGGCAATCGCGCCGAGAATAATCCATTGCCACCAAGTCCTGTCCGGACGGGTACGATCCCAATACCAAAGAAACAGAGCCACAACGAAGGCGGAGTGAGTATGCGACCACGAAGGATTGAAATACATATATACAGGCAGCGAGCTTGCGAACCAGATTCCGATGATCGCCAGAAATACCCACTTTTCGGCTAAATACTTTCGGCCTAATCGAAATGAAAGCCACAGCGCCAGGAAACCATAGCAAGCAGTTCCAAAGCACATGGCGAGTGTATAAGGCGGCGAGAATCCGTCGGCAGGAACATGCCCTCCCAAAATGTGATTCGCCTGGACGACGAGCTGAGCAACCAGCAGGAACGGAAGCCACAGAATTGCCGGCCCGATCGCAAAGTGATTATCTAAGTGCTTCGTGGAAGTATATTCCGTAGGCAGGATGTGATCTTGCGAATCAACGCGTCCGACGCGAAAGCTGCTGTTCGCCGCTAACCAGTCCTTCTGAAAATCTAGCCGGTGCTCGATCAGCAAAGCTCGAGCGAACGCGTAATAGCCCACACCGTCACCACGAACCCACGGGTTGCTGAGCGGAATCGTTAGAATAAAAAGAAGCACGAGAATCGCTTCGTATTTGCGTGGCTTCGACGCAACAACAGCGTTTTCCGTCGCGCCATTAAACCCTGCTCTCGTAATGGAAGCGCTGGACACTGTTTTACGACGCTCGATTAGGATCAGTCTTGGACTGAGGGTTGGAAGAAACCAACGAAGCGGCACTACCCTCCTTCCTAAGGATGGCAATCAGAGACAGCGGCGCACACGGAAGCCACGAATCCACAGCGCGGAACAGAGGGGTCAAGAAATTCAACATTCTAATTTGGCCGAGGCCAAAAGTCTTTCTCCGCAGAATTTTCCCGTTCAGCCACCAGGCAAAAATTCCGAAGCGATTAAATTTCAGCAAATGCTCAACCTTGAACCCTTCTGCTTCACCCAGTTTCGTGAGTTGTTCTTCCGTGTATCGTCTGCAATGCCCTAACACTTCGTCCAGGGTTCCGTAGAGTTCTGGCCCATTCGGCACCAACACAATGGCGCACCCGCCGTCGTCGAGCACATTCCAAATACTGCGCAACGCAGCATGATCGTCGGGAAGGTGTTCCACCACATTGAGGCATATCACGGTGTCAAACGACTGGCCCACGGGAAAAGAATTTGCGTCCATTCCATCTACGTAAGCGATGTGCAGGTACGGGCGATTCGAACGCAACCTCTCGAGTGAATCAAGGTATCCGGAATTAATATCTGTGGCCCAATAAGACTCGCGCGGCAGCAAATGCAAGGTCATGTTGCCGATTCCGGCGCCAATTTCCAGCACCCGGTCTCCCACGTAAGGACGAATCACATCAGCCATCCAGCGAGTGAATCGTGGCGCCCGATTTAGACGCAGCAGAATTTCTCCTCCGTGCGCGTCAGCCTTATAGAGTTGGTCCGAAAAGGAATACCGGAAGATCGCCGCGAGCGCGCGTACTCCGTCCTTCCAATTAATCTTCTTCCCTTCAGCATAGGTCCGTCCCGAATAGCTTATAGGGACCTCAAAGATCCGGCTGCCTCGCCGTGCCAGTTTTATGGCCAGTTCCGGCTCGACATCGAACGTAGAACTCTTGAGCGGAATACTTTTCAGCAAATCCGCGCGAACCATTTTGTAGCAGGTTTCCATGTCCGTTAGATTCAGGTCGCACATCAAGTCGCACAAAAATGTGAGAAACCTGTTGCCCATTTCATGCCGGAAGAACAGCGCTCGTTTGTACCCCCCAGGCATGAAGCGTGAACCGAAGACGGCATCCGCATCCTCGTAAAGGAACAGTTCCACCATCGGCAGCAAATCACGCGGGTGATATTCCAAATCTGCGTCATGAATCACAACCAAATGCGTGTCCACATGCTCAAGAGCGGTACGAATAGCCGCGCCCTTCCCCTGATTCTTTTCGTGCTGCAGCCATACCCAGCTGAATTTTGTGAAATTCTGGCTGGACTCCAGATTGCCCTGAAAGCGTTGCATCGCTTCCGCCGTGGCGTCAGTCGAACAATCGTCTACCACGATCACTTTGATTTGCTGCAAACGCGGGGATTCGTCCAATACCGACAATCCGTTCAGGCTGGCCTCAATAAGGTACTGCTCGTTATACGCGGGAACGATGACGGATAGAGTGGTGCTGGTCCTGTTCCCGCTGGACCCACCACTTGTCCGCACGGGAGCCCGCACTGATGACGGTGAGGTCGCCGCTGCGGTCTGGAGGTCGTTTTTCGTCGGCAGTGCGCTCATGATTCGTTTTAGCCGCCCATACAATCGCCAGGCAGCAGCGGGCAAATTACCAAAAGCGGGTACATTCCTACAAAGATTGTATCGAAAGGATCGGGCAATACGGTCGCAAAATAGTGCGCCCAGCGAATGGGAAATTGGCGTTGGCCAATCCTGAAAATCAATCCGCGGATAAGCCAGCTGCAGCGCGGCTCACCGACTGAGTCGAAGGCATTGGCTTCGTCATACGCGCTTCCTGCTTGTCTCGGAAGTAAGTAATAACGCCGTCGACGATATCATTCAGCGGAATCGCTGGACGGAATCCGGTGAGCGCTTCAAGCTTTTCAAGGGCTGGGACGCGCCGTGGCATATCTTCAAAACCCGGCTCGTATGCTTGATCGTAGGGGACGTGCGTGATGGCCGAATTACTATCGGTCCGTTGCTTTACGCGAACGGCCAGATCCTGAATCGTCACTTCTTGCGTGCTGCCGATATTGACAACTTCTCCGACGGCTTTATCCTTGGCGATAAGACCCAGCACACCTCGCACGCAGTCTCGCACGTCGCAGAAGCAGCGTGATTGCTTGCCAGTGCCATACACGGTGATCGGTTCGCCCGCAAGCGCCTGGCCCACGAAGTTGGGCAGCACCATGCCATAGCGGCCTGTCTGGCGCGGACCCACGGTGTTAAAAAAACGCGCGATTACCACCGGCACTTTTTTCTCCTTCCAATAGGAGAGCGCGAGAAACTCATCGAGCGCCTTGGACGCGGCATAACTCCAACGTCCCTTGCTGGTGGGTCCCAGCACCAGATCCGCATCTTCCTGGAAAGGAACTTTATCGCTCTTACCGTACACTTCTGATGTCGAAGCCGTGAACACCAGTTTTTTCTTCTTTGAAGCGGCGTCCAGCACATTTTGCGTGCCATGCACGTTGGTGGCGATGGTGCGCACCGGGCTTTCGACGATCAGACGCACTCCAACAGCCGCGGCAAGATGGAAAATTACATCAGATTCATCCACCAATTCCGCGAGCAAGTGCTTATTCATTATCGAATCGAAAATATAGTTAAATCGCTTGTTGGTTTTAAGGTGACGGATGTTCTCCACGCTTCCTGTGGAAAGATCGTCCAGCACGAATACTTCATCTCCCTGCTCTAGTAATGCTTCGGATAAATGGGAGCCGATAAATCCTGCTCCGCCGGTTATAAGACAACGCATCAATACACCTCTTTAAGTGGATGGTCCGTGGGTTTCTTCGGATCCGGATGAAAATCTTGGCGTCTTTCCGACGTCTTCCCCGTATCCGTAACCATACGCATAAGGATAATAGCGGTACGAGTAATAATAATCAGGAGCGCTGGAGTCCACTGCGTTCAAAACGACACCCAGCAGCCGGCATTTCACTGCCGCCAACAAATCGCGTGTGCGAGTGAAAGCCTCCTTCGGCGTTTCGCCGCTCCGCACCACTAGCAGAACACCATCGGTGAGCGCGGACAAAATCACGGCGTCCGTCGCTGCCATCACAGGGGGCGAGTCTATGACCACAAATTTAAACCGATGCCGTAGTTCTACGATCGCTTCACGCATGCGGTGAGACGAAAGCAAGTCAGCGGGACTCGGCGGCACCGGTCCGGTAGTAAGAGCCGACAGGTTATTGATCGTTGGATGGGGGATAGTCACTTCATCCAGAGTCGAAACACCCGCCAGATAGGAACTCAAACCCACGTCCTTGCCGATCGTCAAATTCAGCGCTCGCCGGATCCCGGGCTTGCGCAAGTCGGAATCCATCAATAATGTCCGGTCTCCCAGTTGCGCCAGGGTAACGGCAAGGTTCACTGCCGCCGTCGTCTTTCCTTCGCGCGGCAAAGCGCTGGTAACCAGAATCACTTGTGGCGGATGATCAGCCTGCGACAACAATAAAGAGGTACGCAACGCGCGAAACGCTTCTGAAATTTGCGACTTAGGCTGAATGTAAGACAACAGTTCGACGCGCGGACCCGATGCGGATTGCGGAGCGGCGTCTCGCGCCAAGCGTGAAAAGCGCCCCTGGGTTGCGTTTAATCCCGGTAGAGCAGGCACTACAGCCAGAGACGGCAGTCCAGTCAGAGTTTCAATGTCATCCGGCGATTTTACGGTGTTGTCCAGATATTCGCGGAAAAGTGCCAGCCCCACGCCTCCGACCAATCCCACCAGGCAAGCCAGAAGTATGTTCCGGGCCTTTTGCGGCCGCGACGGAGTAGTAGGGGCTAGAGCGGGGTCTACCACTCGAATGTTGCTCGATCGCAAGCCCGCAGTGATACCCGCTTCCTTCAGCTTCTGTAAAAGTCCATCGTAAAGCTGTTTATTCGATTCCGCGTCGTGCTGCAGAATGTGGTACTGGACAAGTTTCTCCGCGAGCTCGTTAGCTTCGTCTTTTTGTTTGTCTAGCGCTTCTTGAAGCAGCTCGGCATGGCTTTTCGAAGTATCGAATTCTTCCTCGATACTCTCCACCATCGTCTTTCGCGCGGTAGCCAGATTTTCGTCCACTTCTTTCTGCTGAGAGGCCAGGCGTACTACCTTGGGGAAATTCGGCCCGTACTGGTCGACGGCGTCCGCGTACTGCTGCGCCAGTTCAGATTTACGCCGCAGCAGGCTTGAAATCACGTCGTTACCACGAGCGGCAGGCAGCGCATCAATATTCCCCGAAATAGCCATGCGGTAGAGCGCTTCTTTTTGCGCTACATCCGTCTGCGCATCGGTCGCCGCTTTGCTCAGGTCGGCAAGCTTCTGTGTCGTAATGTCCTGCTTTTCGTCAATCTGCCAGATTTTATTTTCGCGCTCGTAGGCGATCCGCGCGTTTTCCGAGCTCTCAACCTTGATTCTCAGTTCTTCCAGTTCCGCGGAAAGCCAGTTGGAGGCCTGAATCGTTGCGTCATACTTGCTTCGAAAATTCTGTTCCACGTAATTTTGCAAATGGGAATTGACCACTTGCGCGGCGAGCTGCGGATCCTGCGCCTCGAATTGCACCTGGATCAGTCGGCTGTTGGGAACCCGGCTCACTCCCAGGCGGCCCAGAAAAGCACCGAGTATGGCTGGTTTTGGGGAGATTCCGCCCAATCGCTGAAAGGCCATCGCGTTAGGATTGCCGCCAAACTCCGGGTAACGCCCTAGGTCCATGGACTTGATAGTCATCAGCGCCAGAGTTTCGCTTTGCAGGATTTTGCTTTGCGTCTCTATATAATTCTCGCTGTCTTCATATTCGCCGAAGGAATTTGAGTCCGCGAAAGGCTGCATGGTCTGCGCTTCTTTATCCACTTCCACTCGCGCCGCAGCCTGGTACACGGGTTTCATTTTAAACGACGCAATCGTAACCACCGTGACCACGGTCAATAGAAACGTCACGATCAGCCATTGATGTTTCCGCAGGATGATCAGGTAATCGAGCAGGTGTGGCTCGCGGGGTGCCTGGTCCCAAGGCAACATTGACGGGGCAGGGATTACCGTCAAAGCCTCTCCGGGCTTACGGTCGCGAACGCTCGGCAAGATCCTGGACGGTTCTTCCATATCTCCCTATTGCCTCTGTAATTCTGGCTGGTGAAACAGCACTTGAATCTCTAGAAAATTAGTACGCCTTGTAAACGGCGACACCAGTGCCGGCCTGAATGGCCGATTCCGTGCCTCGCGCCAGGATTTTCTTGCCTAAGCTGTCTGGGATATAGAGGATGTCGTTCGATTTCATTAAAACGTCGTCGGCCTTGCGATTCTCAATTTGTTTGATCTTCACTGGAATCACATCTCGTTGGCCGGTGACGTTGTTGTTTCGCATTATCACGGCGTCGTCCGCTTTAGCAAAACCCGTCAATCCGCGGGCCAACGCAACTGCCTTCAAGACGGTGACCTGCGCCCCATGGTCCTGAAGCACATAGCCGCCGGGCTGCGCGATGCCTGCGCCCATCACATACACAATCCCAGCTCGCGGCACCAGCACCACATCGCCACCATAGATGGCTACGTTAAACGTTGGGTTGCCAGATTCCAGCAGGTCTTGCAGCCGAATCGAAATCGTCTGCGTACTGGGTACTGATTTTTCGTCCGTGACTCCGGTCGCAGTTTCAGTTCCGGGCTCTCGAGTTGGGCGGGTTATAAGCACCATGCTGCCGGCTACATCTGTAATCCCGCCGGCATCGGCGAGAATTTCAAGCAGTGTTGTGGGCCGCACAACCTGATACACCATCGGTCTCGACACGGCGCCCACCACGGATACTGGCTGGCTCGTCTGTTCCTTCACGAATACCGAAACCTGCGGATGCGTCACCAGCCCATTTTCAATTAAGAGCTGTTCCATTTTGTCTTCGAGCTGGAATGCTGTCATCCCCGTTACTTGTATTTTTCCAGGGATCAACGGGTAAGTTATGTCCCCCCCTAACCCAACCCGAACATCGCGAGAAAGTTCTGGTACTTCGAACACATCGACATGCAAGAGGTCTCCCGTCCCGATTGGAACGTCGTGCGGGCGGTTTCGGGCCTCTGTCGCCAGCTGTTGGATTCGCTGGTTCGTTTGCTCTTGTGTTTCGAGCTTTTCCTGGCCGCGCGCCGAGGCGCTTGAAAGTAGCAAAACAGGCAGCAAAACTAAGGCAAGCTTCGCTTTCAGCCAGTCCGAATCGTTCCGGACGGTTAATTTCATAGCAATAAATGACCCCGTAAACACTATCCCTTAGCGAGTGTACCGATGTCAATCAGTGCGCACCCTACTCGACACTGTCGCCATGCCTTGACGGGCGTATTTACCTGAAACATTCCTATTCGCCGGCATCGCGAATCCGCTTACGCTGCCGCGGCATCGCCACCTCAGAAGGAAGCGGCGCAGTGCATGCTATGTGCGTAAGTAAAAGAAACAGCAGCGCGTTCGATGGAATATGCAGGTTGAAATCCACAAAACTGTGCAGCAAAAGCCCACAGACTGCAGCGATAGCTGCGGCGTGAATCGCACGTGAAAAATGACCCTGTTCCGAAATGAAACGGCGCCGCGCTTCACGAAACAATACCCACAAAAACGCCAAACCGCAAACTGCTCCTAATATCCCGGTTTCAGCGAGAAGCTCCACATAATCATCGTGAACGTGATCCACCAATTTCCCGTCGTACGCCGTTTCATAGCGCGGGTACACCGCTACCAACGAACCGAGCCCGGCGCCTTCCACTGGATGGTCGAAAAAGATGTGCATACCGCCATGGATCATGGTCGCCCGGCGCGAGAGCGTTACGTCTCCGGAATGGTAGCCGGAAAACCTCTCCAACGCCTTTCCCGCGCCTAACCAGACGATCAAAGCCATGGCAGCAAGTCCTACAATGGCCAAAGCCACTAAACGAGTTCCTTGGGGCCCTTTTCGATAACGCGCAAGCAGCGCCAGAACCGCAACTTCAAATGCGAAACTTACGATGCCCCCGCGTGACCCGGAAAGAAGTAGTGCGCTTACCGGAACAATAGTCATAAGCGCGGCTAGCGGAAATACATCGCGACGCAAGCCCCGGAAAATCATCAGAGCCAATCCAATTGGCAGGGCGAGCTCCACAAACCCGGCGAAATGATTGCGGTTCACGAACGGACCGAAAGGAATGCCGCCACCCGTTAACGTCCGAAATCCATAGATTGTGGTTTCGGAGCCGGCGAAATACTGCACTATTCCCAGCAACGAAATGGAAAAACAAAGGATGATCAAAAACCACGCGACAGTGGTAAGACTGCGCCGACCCCGGAAGGCTTGCGTGAAAAGAAAAAAAAGCACCACAAAGGCGCCAAGCCGTAACAGTTCAACACGAGTCAGAAAAGAATACGAAGTTTTGTGCAGAAGCAACTGACCGAGCCCAATTGCCAGCCATCCCAGCAGCGGCCAGTTTAATGGATTCCATTCAATCCTGGCGCCAGGATCGAAAAGCAAAATAACAGCCCAGCTTATAAAAAGTAAACTGGCCCCCACCTCCAATATCGATTGCGACCAAACCTCAACGGATCCGAACGCCAGCACCGAAAAAGCCAGCAGGCATAGCAGACCGGCGCGAATGAACTTCATTGCGGCAGTTTTCCCGCACCGACAGCCGCATCGGCCGCCACATTCACGTCCGCGGGAGTCAACTTCACATCCGCCACCCACACCGTGCCGCCTAGCTTATTGTCGAATAGTCGGCTTGGTTCGCGATACAGACGCACCAGAAGAAAATGCGTTCGCGGACTGACGCTGACATCCGCCTCAGCCGCCGTCCAATGGTGGGAACCAATCAGATTTTCGGTCTTCACGTCCACAGCATACTGATTAGGATCGATTATCGAAAAGCGCACGCCGCTTTCGGTAGTGATCCCTTCGGTTTGCAGGTATGCGTGAAAATGCAAATGTTGATTGGGTTCAACTGGAACATATTGCATCGGTACGCTGAGGTCCAGATTCCGGCCGCCGCCAAAATCCAGTCGCACAGATCGGACGCCATAAGAGAGCGGCACGGTATCGAAGTCGATCGCAGCACCGACGGGCGAATTCCATCGCCAGCCTAGTCCGCCATTTTCGAACTCATGCGCGAAATCCCCATTCCAAATCAGGGAATTCTTTAGCGGAGGGTAATGCGACAATCCGGCCGCTGCTAGCGCTTCGGTCCACACTCGCTTGGCATCGCTCGACCGGTCATCCTGAATAAGCTCATCAAAAAACAGGAACGTTTTCTTCAAAACAATTGTCTTTCCCAGCGCGGTCAGCCGATGCCACACGGCCAACGCAGGCGACGGCTGGCGAATGGACGCAAAAAAGTCGAGCGCCTGGAAGTACGCATTTAAGTCTGACGGCAGAACTTGATCCAGAAGCACATTTACATCGCGGCTGGAGCGCCATACGCGCGAAATAGCCAGCGTCAATAATCTGGGATCCGATTCCACCGCGTGTTGAATTTCAGCGTAACCCAGCGCATCCTGTCCCTGGCGGAGCAGAAAATTTCCGTAATTCCAGGCCACATCGGCGGACAGCGGATACACCGCGCGCGCGTGCTCAAAGGCCTCTTCCGCGCCGTTCGAATCGCCCGCATCCTCATACGCCCCCGCAAGATTCATCCAATAGTTTGCTGAAAGCGGGTCGTCCTGCACGGCTCGTTGATAATTAGCAATCGCTTCGGATGGATTGGCGTCGGCAAGGTCCAGCTGATGATGGCGGCCCAGCACATCCCACGCTTCCGCATCGCCGGGTTCAAGCGCCACGCCTTTTTCGATGGCGTCCAGGTTGTTCGAGTGAATCCGATAATCGACAAGCCAAAACCGCGACGCCTGATAGGAAAGCGACGCACTCACAGCAAAAGCGATTAACAAAATCAGCCGTCGCAGCCGCGCGACTTCCAATGTCTGCGTCACAATGCCGTAATCTCCTACGACTGTCCGCCCTTTCGCAAGATTAAATTTGAATTTGAGAAAAGAAGCTGCGGCTAGCGGCCAACAAAATCGCTGCTGAATTCAACGCAACGCGGTAAGCGAGCCTCACTTTACTCCAAAATGGTAGATGATCCCGACAGAGACGCGATAATTTCCCTGGTTTCCCGTGTAAAAACCCGTTCCGATGTTCGAGAAATGCGTGAGTTCGTAATCCGCCTGTATCAACCGGATCGTCCACCGCTTCTTGAACTTCACATCCAGCCCGCCGCCCGCCATCCAGTCAAGCCCGTGATCCCAAGCACTCACCGGAGCAAAGCCGCCTTGGCTTTGCAGGTTGAAAACCGAGAATCCTTCGCCGAACAGGATATGACCAAACGGCGTGATCTTGTGCCTGTGGCCCAGCGGATAAATTTGCGGCCCCAACATGATCGTGTACATCTGCACATCGCCATTAACGTTGCTGATGTTGTAAGTGCCCGAAATATCTCCGGCCACGCTCAGCCAGCGAAAAAGTCGATAGGCGCCAAAGATCCCGAATCCATTCATGTTCTGGCGGTTGCTCAGACTCGGCGAACGAACCGTCGGATCCGGCTCCAGGAACGAACGGTAGGTATAACCGCCGCCCAATTCAAATTTCGTCCGCGTAGGTTTTTGCGGCTTGAGCTTGGACCAATCCGGCTTGAATATCGAATATTCCTGCGCCTTGGCCGGCGCGCAAAACAAAGCCAACAACAACAAAATTCCCGCTACTTTTTTCGTCAACTGCGCCTCCATTAAATTCATTCTCTCTACGCTTCGTCGAACACGAGACTTTCAGATGCAAGCCACCCCAATTTCGTTGGCGCGCGCGGCACCTAGAATAGATGGAAAGCGCCTCCATGTGTAGTGCCCCACAAAAATCGTCGAAAGCGCAATTCCGGGAGTTTGCAAATAGCGACATTGCCACGGCAGACAGCGCCTGGGACCACAGAGCATGTGAGTTCGGCGGTAACGGTGTGGGGTAGCCCGATGGGGTGGCAGCTAAAGTGGAAGTATTTCGGCGGGAAGCAGCGCCTAAGCACTCCGAATAAAACTTGCTTCCATGATGCGCTTTTTGCAACCGGGCCGCGGCGTAGAAACCCGAGGCTCACAAAGCTTTCACGGTATTCGGAAAACAAAAAAAGGCCGCGCGCCCCGGTTCAGAGCGCGCGGCCTGTACCTATCGACAGTTGCCTTACGTAATGGTCAGATTGACGGTAACGGTCTTACTGACAGTGCTCGACGTGCCAGTGATAGTCACAGTGCCGGTGCCGGTTTGATGATGTCCGCCACCGCCGCTGCAGCCCGCCAGTACGACGAACACCAGCATCGCACCCGCCAGACCCAGCTGAGTTCGGAAACGTCGCGTCATCGGAATCATGAATAGCATGCCGATTCCAAGGACAACCAAGGCCACCGGCCGCAAGGCTGCGGCAGGCGGCGTCCGGAAAGGCTGAATCAACCCTGAAGTTGCGTTCGTGGCCGTCACACTCACGGTCACCATTCCCGGGCCAGAACTGCTCGGAGTAACGGTGCACGCACTTACGTTGGAGGATCCAGCGCAGGTCAACGCCACCGATCCCGTGAATCCGCCAAGCCCGGTGATTGTCACTGGGAACGTTGTCGCTACGCCGCTTGGAACGCTGACGGCGCTGCTAGGTCCGGTCAGTGAAAAGTCCCACGCTGTTCCGGTCAAGGACACTGACTGTGGGCTAGCGTTGGCATTGTCGGTGATGGTGATCGTTCCAGTGTCCGCTCCTACCGTCGTGCTTGAAGAAGGATTGAACGTTACGCTCAAAACGCACGGCGCACCGGCTACCGCAATCGTAATCGGGAACGTGCCGCATGAGGTGGAAGTAACCGTGAAATCAGCGTTCGAGGATGCGATCGCCGAAATGACCAGAGACGTTGACGCACTCGGATTGCTCAGCGTAATCATTTGTGCCGCGCTTGTGGTGGTCAAAAGTTGCCCGCCAAAGGTCAGACTTGTCGGGCTGATTGTAATCACGCCCTCGGTGGTGCTGCCAGTGCCGGTCAGGGCCACTACGACGGGATGGCCTGCGCCGTCAAGGCTGTCGACGAGTTGCAGCGCTCCGGTTTCCGCTCCAGTGATGGACGGCGTGAACGTCGCCCCTATCTTGCAGCTTGCTCCGGCAGCGAGCGACGTAGTGCAGGTTCCGCCCGTGGCCACAGCGAAATCGGCGGAATTCGCACCCGTAATCGTCGGTGGAATAGTCAAGGTCACGGGGGCCGCCGTGTTGTTTGTCACCGTTGCGTACAGCGCTTCGGTTGGTGTGCCGATAAGCTGCGTCCCGAAATCGAGAACCGTCGGCGTTACCGAAATTGTAGACAGCAACGGCAGTTCAGCCACGAACGCGTTCTGCGGTCCAGCCAATGCAGTCTGGAAAGCTCCAGTCGTCGTGGGGAAGGGGTTCGCTCCGGTAGCAGGTGAAACCGCCTGTCCAGCGATGTAAGCATTGGTTCCCGAAACAGCGATGGCATAGCTGATGTCGGGAATTGTAGTAAACCCAGTAACTGTGCTTCCGCTGCCGCCGAAATAGGTAGAGTAGACCAAATCGGCCATAGCGTTCCCCGCGGGATTGATCTTGGAAACGAACCCCGCGCCGTTTAGATTGTTCAACGTCACTTGGTACGCCCCTTGGGTAATCGGGAAGTCTTGCGAGGCTGTAATACCAGTCACGTATGCATTTCCCGAAGCGTCGGCCGCAATTCCAAAGCCGGCGTCCCCGTTGTTCCCGGAAAGAAAAGTGGAGTATTCGAGAGGCGTTGTGGCGCTGGTGGTATTTACCAGCGACACGAAAGCTCCGCCTGCCGTTAGCCCAGCTGCGGGAGGAATTGAGTTGAGCGTCGTGGGGAAATCAGTTGCATCGGTAGTGCCCGTAACGTAAGCAATGTTGCTGGCCGCTGGGATGCCGGCTCCGAGGCTGATGGCGTATCCAATATTGAACGACGCCGCAGTCGAACCGCTGAGGCAATTGGAATAGACCAGCGCTGGCGTAGTGGTTGCGATCTCGGTAACGAAAACCGAAGAGTCGCCGGTTGCGCCGCAAGCCGTGCTGCCAGGTATGGCAGTACCCATCGTCGGGAAATCCGCGGAATCGGTTGCTCCGGTCAGATAGGCATTGGCGCTGGAATCTACAGCGATTCCGTAAGCCACATCCGTGAATCCTGTCGACGGGCTGGCAGCGCCCGATCCGCCAAGATACGTCGAATACACCAACGACGCAGTCCCGCTCAGTGTTGCATTGAATTTCGCCAGGAACGCGTTACCGCTCGCGCTCTTAAGGGTGGTCGTAATTTGCGGTGTTCCTTTCAGTGGAAAATCCGCAGATTCCGTCCCACCGCCGATGTACGCGATTCCCGTCGCATCCACAGCGATACCGTGCCCTTCGTCCTGTGTGCTGCCGCCTAGGTAAGTGGAATAGGCAATTTGCGCCGCCCCTGTCAGCGAAGGGGTGAGTTTAGTGAAGAATGCTGCGCCGCCATTGCTGGTGCTGCCAGGCGCCGTAGCCTGAAATGGTGCCGGCGACGTGCTCAGCGGGAAGTCTGTCGAGTATGTGTAGCCGGTTACGTAAATGCTTGTCGGCGTTAAACCATCCACCGCAATTGCATCCGCTCCTTCCCCAAATCCCTGGACTACGCTACCCGTACCGCCCAGATAGGTCGAATAAAGCAGGGTAGTTCCTGTCGGATTTAGTTCGGCTACAAATACCGTTCCTAACGCTACATCAGCCGGCGGCGTCAAAGTCCCAGGAGGAAAATTGGGCGAAGTAGTTGTGCCGGCGATATAAGCATCGCCTGCTGCGTCCAGCGCGATACCAAATGCGGTGTCGACTCCAGTTCCGCCCACGTAGGTCGAGTACGTCAAAACCGGGTCAATCGTTAGAGGTTGCGTGTGGTCATAATCGCCGATCGCGAAACGGATTTGCTGGTCCTTTGAGATCGCATAGTTTCCCGCAACCTCGCGCCGCTCTCCGTTTATTTCTTGGTAAACCACGGGCTTCTGCAGGGCCAGCTTGCCACCCGCCACATTGATGACCACGTCACCGCGTGAATTCAATCCAAGCTTGCGTGCGCCTTCCATGTTCAGCGCGATGGCCTTGGGGTCTGCTCCTGGCGCAACGATGAAGTCATATTCCAGACGTCGTTCGCGGCCGTAGAACAGAGCATCCACACCCGGATAAACGTTCTTGTAATGAACCGAACTATACGAAGGCACATCCGTGTGCCATTTCTTCGGATCGTTCCCGATTAAGTAGTTCACGTTGCCCGGCAGTCGGTCTGTTCCTGCAACCTCGGGCGCAGGATTGGAGCCGTTAAACCGCATGCGCAGCACCGTCGCAGTTTCAGCGCCACGGAGTTTGCGATGTTCCGCTGCTTTAAACTTGCTCCCTGGCTGCTGTTGCCGCAATTCCAACACCGCTTCTTGGTTGGTCAAAAAGAGTTCGTACCCGGCTCCACGCGAAAGATATCGAACGTCCGGATCGCTCTGGCCCTCGTTGGCTTCGAACGCCATGGGCAACTTGCCGTAGGCATTTGCGAGATCCTGTTTCACCAAAGCTTCCGCCGGGCGGTTTACCGCCGCAACCGGCTGCTTCGCGACAACGCTGCTGTTAACGCTCTTGCGGAAGTGACGCGCTACCGGGAAAGGTAGAGCAGTGACTGCCAGTCCTGCTACAACCAGTACCGCAAGTCTTACCGGAAGGGATTTCATCTGCATGGAGTTTCTCCTCACTTTACTTTCCTAGTTGGTTATCGATGAGTTCGAAGAATTACAGCGGTGCCCGGCTCGGTCTTGCCTGGGAAATTTAATCTACGTAGACGTAGAATTTCCCACGACCCATAATTTGAGCGCGAATTCGTGTGAGAGGGACGCACCGTATCGAGGATGGTAGCACAGCAATAAAATGCGTTGAATCCTCAACGTTGGATATTCGAAGGAAAGTACTCAAAAAGCCACTGTCCCGCCCTAGGGTAAATGCTGTAGGTCGGAAATTACTCAATCTCTCAAATGCATCTCGTGCACATTAATGCAAATCTGCTCGCACAGCTTCGCTAGGCGATTTGCGTCGCAATGGGCGCGCAATTCACGAACCGGCACCGTCGAAACCAATCGCCCCAGTAATGCGAACTCCTGCGCCCGCAAGGCAGTGTCCAGCACACAAGTAGCGAAGGAATTCGCCACTAACGTAAGAAATGCTCTCTGGGCCGGCACATCTTCCAGTGTGGGCGCGGGATCGCCCCGCCGTTCCCCAAGAATATAAATCGCGGCAAGAGGCAAAGACCGTTCCTCGAACTGCAATTTCTGGTCCTCGAGCGAGAGGCAGCGCTTCTCATAATTCCGGCTCAGGTGAGGAAGCGCCTCCGGTGAGCCATATAAAACTTCAACCGCCTCCGGCCAGAGGCTTAAATAAGGATAGGCCGGAGAAACAAAAAAAGCTCCGCCACGCTCCGTAAGCGCTACCACATCATCGGACAAAATTGCATTACCGCGGCGCGCAAACGCGGCTGCAGTGGTTGATTTCCCAGCCCCAGCGTTGCCCACAAAGGCCACAGCCTGGCCGTCCAACACCACCGCGCTCGCATGGAGACACGTGACCCCGCGCAGCCTCAGAACCAGTCCCAGAATCGGCCCTAACAAATACGTTGCGGTGTCCTCCAGCGTTAAATCGCCGGGCCACAGCGACCATACCTCGATGCCGTTTCGTTCCAGCCAGAACTGAGTGTCGTCGCGATAAGCAACCCGCAGGAAATTTCCTCCGGGCGTTTTCCATATCCTGAAGCCGGGTACGCCCGCCTCATCGGTATATGCGCTCGTGAAGCTGAGTTCTTCCTGTCCCGATGGCGCCGCGCCGGTGGAGATTGGCGACAACTGCATGTGGATTTTAACGTCTGGATTCACGGCAGGCTCACTTGTAGCTGTGAGCCCGGGAATTTGTAGATTAGATGCTAAAGTCAGGCCGAAAACGGTATAGGAGTAATTCAACACACTCGAGGCACAAGGGCTGCTTTTGAAGGTTGAGACCACGTTACTGGTCCTGAAGCCCGAATCATCGCGAAGTGTGGAACGGCTTGTAGAAGAGATGCGGTAAAATTGCCTACCGTAGGGGCCCTTGCAACGCTTACGAACATCTCACGCACTACCCAGCGTGCGTCTTGTTGGCCTGGCTACTTCTTCCACCGTCAGAATTGCCCTTGATTCCGACTTTCTTCGTCAGTTCCTCTACCGTACCGTAAACGGTTATCATTGGAGATGAATACGGCTTCTTATTATCCCGTTCGACGGGTTTAAGCATTGCGAACCTCCGCACGAAAGTTATACCGAACCCCTCGCGCCGACTGCAACCAAAAGTTAAGACACAGCGGACGAATAGTCATGTCCGCATGCGCATTTGTTGCGCTCGCGGCCGCTGCCACTCGCGATTTATCAATGTATGAATCCATATCCACTTCCCAGTCTACCTGATTCATCCATCCCAAAGGCAACTGTCTTATGTGTTCTGCCAGCGGATTTCCAGCCAAGGGCGTTTTCCGGCGCGTCCGGACGCGTTCCGGCAGTCCCCCAATCATCGCCTCGCGTAAAAGTTTCTTCTCGAAAAACCACGGAAAAGGAGGAAGCGCCAACAAAAAATTCACAATACGCAGATCCAGAAACGGATACCGGACTTCTACAGGCAGGCCCGTAACCCCCGGGTCTTCGCGTTCGAAAATGTGCGCCCAGTGCGGCAGATCCATTGATGCGTGCCCAATAGGAAGCACCGGGTGCGGACGGTGCGCCGGCAGCTCGTTCCATTCCTTTGCCCGCCCTTTCAAGTTCAGTCGACGCGCAAAATCCGGCGCGAGCCATTTCGGATAAACAGGCGCCAATGGATCTGTTCCAAACACATTTCGGGCCCGGCGCTTAAGTCCCGGAACAATCGAAGGGCGCACGCTAAAGTAGCGTAAAGATTGCGCGATCAAACTGCCCCACTCCCGGCGTCGAATCATGTCTTTGGCAAACGGCCACATCTCGAAATGCATCAGGTTGTCCGCGCCCTCACCTGAAAGCACGGTGCGGCAGTCCTTGGAAATCGTTCGGAACTGATCGAACATCCCTGCAAGAAACGGATCCTCCACCGGCTCAGGCGAACTTACTTCAGGTTCGTTCCATCGTTCAAACGGTCGCAATCGATCCATCGCAATGCACTGAATCGGAATCTTCAGAAATTCGGCGACTTCCCGCGCATGCGGGCCATCCTGATCTGGAATTAAGCTCTCGTAGACCACGGTGTAGGCCCGCAAATCCGCGCCGCACCCGGAAAGTTCGCGTGCAGTACCCGCAACCGCGGCTGAATCCAGCCCGCCGCTCAAAAATATCCCGGCGCGTTCTTGTGTAATGCGATCGGCCACTGCCGCGTGCAATAAAATCTGAAAATGCTCGACGTAATCTTCGGCCCGCTGATAACGGATGCGCCCCTCGGTCGGCGCGGACCAGTATCGTTGAATCCGCAACCCCTCGGAAGAAACTGTCATCGCATGGGCCGCGGGCAGGCGTCGAATGTCGCGGAAAGTCGTGCTGGCGCTCTCGCAATTCAATCCAAACAGCAAAAAGTCGCCCACAGCGGCATCGTTTAATTCATCGGAAACATCGGGGTGCTGCCGCAAGCAATTCAAGGTATTGCTGAAAACAAACACTTCGCCCAATTCGCAATAATAAAATGGCTTGATCCCGAAATGGTCGCGCGCGCAAAAAAGCAACTTCTTTCGCGCGTCCCAGATCGCGAACGCAAAATCGCCTCGAAGATGCTGCACGCAATCGGCGCCCCACGCGGCATAAGACTGCGAAATTAAATCGGAATCAGTCGCCGGCGTTTTAAGCGCGAATGCGCCATCCGCTTCCAGCAGTTTGCTCTTGAGTTCATCCCGGCAATCGATTCTGGCGTCAGCGGTAATCCACAAATGTCCCAAGTTCGCCGGCTGCCGCTCGAATTTCGACGGCGCCGTAGTGCGCAACATTGTGTGGCCCAATCCCACGGACTCGCGCGACCACGTATCCCGCGCGTCTGGCCCACGATACGAAACAAAGTGTGTGAGGTCCTGCAACAGCGCTCGGTCAACCGGCGCTCCGCTGCGATCGTACATGCCCACAATGCCGCTCACTCGATTCGCGTCTCCACGGAAAGAACAGGATTTTCGAACGGCGCAAAATGCTGGTGTTCCCGGTCGGCGAGATTCACCACTTCACCGTCCCACTCGACCCAGGCGTGCGCCTCAAACGTCCCGGATTCTTTGCGCGCCCCAAGTCGCAAGGCCGCATCAATTCCCCGGCGTCGCAACAACCACCACAAAACCAGCGACTGTTCCAAACAATTCGCGTGCAAAAAAATATTACGTGCCGCGGCGGCTTCCATCCGCGCAATCACCAGAGCAAGCTCTCGTTCCGGTGCGGCGTTATTACCACCGGTTGTCTTATCCGCTGGAATGAAAAACGCCAGTATCTGTTTCCAGCGGCGAAAACCGAAAACGCGCAAACCAATCCACGTCGCGAACAAGGCCCCAGCCGCTTCCAGCACCAGGCTCTGTTCCACATGACTCAGCCGCCGAAATTTTCGCCAACGCTCGCTCATGTCTTCTCGCTTACTCGAAATTTACTGCCTTTAACCCGCGCCCCAACCTAAAGTCGCACACGCCTAACGAACAGCAGGCTCACGAACCTCGATCAATCCTTCATCGCGCATTTTATGAAGCAGCGTCAGCAAGTCCTGCGAACACCTTTCCAGGTCGACCTCATATTCGTCCAGCAACACGTCCCGCAGCTCGCCAATACTCTTCGGCTTCTTCAGCAATTCCCACACACGTGTCCCCACCGGATTCATTCCGTAATAAACGCTGTTCTTCAAATTCAAAATTGCCGATTCCTCTCCGAGCGGGCAGGACACCTGTTCGGAGACAGCCACTACGACCGTGTGTATAGAGAGAGGTGCGTCCATTTCGGTCGATTCCACACTAGAGGGCTGGGTTTTTCCATCGCGTGGGTTCGCGACGGGATCCGATCCGACTCGCACGCCCTGTGCTTATCGTTTCGTCTGCCACCATTCTACTGGCACTCCGCTTCGACGGCAACGGTTGAACTGGATTCACTTCGGCGAATTGGTTATAACGAGCTTGGTGCCTTCGCCTGCTATTTCCGTCGACTCGCTCGAAAAATATTTCCCGCCGGCGCGATCGGGCTGGCGCGCCCTGCTCCAACCGCTGGCCCGGCCAACGGAATTAGCCCTCGCCGGAGTTTCATTCGCCATAAAGTCCGGGGAAGCAGTCGCTATCGTAGGTCCTAACGGTGCCGGAAAGTCCACGCTTCTCCGAGTGCTTGCTACATTGATCATCCCCACCCGCGGCGGGGCTTCGATTGGCGGCTGTGACATTGAACGTGACTCCAAGGGTGCGCGCGCCCAATTCGGTTATCACACCGGAGGCGACGAAGGTTTCTACACTCGCTTAACTGGTCGCGAAAATCTGGCCTTCTTCGCCGCCATGAACAATATTCCCAGCGCACAAACCCGCGAACGAATTGCAATAACAGCCGAGAGCATGGGTTTGCACGATGAACTGGACCGCCAGGTACGCACTCTATCCACTGGCACGATGCATCGCCTGGGCCTGGCGCGCGCCATGCTCCATCACCCTCACGTGTTACTCCTCGATGAGCCCACGCGCAGCCTCGATCCTCTCGCAGCCGCCGATTTTCGCCGCCTGCTCAAGGAAGATCTCGTGCGTCGCCGCGGCACAACTCTGCTTTTCGCCTCCCACACTCTCAGCGAAGTGGAAGAAATTGCCGATCGCGTCATCGTTCTGGAAAAAGGCCGCGTCGCGGCTTTCGATTCCCCTCGCCTCCTGCGCGCCTCGGCCGGAACCACAACGTTCCAGGACGCGATTACCAAGCTCGTACGGCATTCCAGCGCAGCGGATCCACAATTATGAAACCAGCGAGCAGCCTCCGGAAGATCGCCGCATTTTTTGCGCGGGACTTTGCTATCGCCCGCGGCTATCGCGGCGCATTTTTTCTCGAAACTCTCGAAACTCTCTTCGGTGTCGCTACTTTTTATTATCTTTCGCGCTTCGTCGATAGCCCCGAACTTCACAGCGCTCTCCCCTCCGGTAGCAATTATTTTGCCTTCGCCCTCATTGGTTTTGCATTCTTCGATTACCTCAGTATTTCACTGAGCGCCTTCGATAGCAGCCTCGAGGAAGCCCGCCACAACCGCACTCTGGAGGCGTTACTCGTCACGCAAACGCCGCTTTCCATGATCCTGGCAGGCTCAGCGGTTTATCCCTTCGCCGCATTGGCGATGCGCACCTGCATATATCTCGCCTGGGGCGCATTGCTTTTCGGATTCGCTCCGCACGGGGCTAACTGGCTGGGAGCGATTGTAATTCTCCTCGCCTCCATTCTCGCTTTTTCAGGACTCGGAATAATCTCGGCCAGCTATTCAATTTTGTACAAACGCAGCAATCCCTTGAAATGGATGGTGGTGGGAATCTCGGGTTTGGTGAGTGGAATGATGTATCCCGTCAGTGTATTGCCCGCGCCGTTACAATTCCTCGCGCGATTCACTCCGGTAACCTATTCGCTTGCAGGGATGCGCGCTGCACTGCTTTCCGGCGCCGGCTGGGCGCAACTTTGGCCTTCCATCGCCAGCCTCTTCATTTTCGCTGCGGTGTTAATTCCACTCTCGTTCTTGATTTTTGCCTGGGCGCTGCGGCGCACCAAAATCACCGGCACGCTGACGCATATCTGATCTTCCGCGGGCGTTATAACAGGCACCGCAAGCCTGCTCGTATTACAATAGGTTTCGCCACATAGCAGGCTAGTGCCATGAAAGTCCCCTTACTGGATTTAAAAGCCGAATATGCAGGTTTGCGCGAGGAGGTTCTCCCAGCGCTCGACCGCGTGTGTCAGAATTCCGCGTTCGTGCTGGGCGAAGATGTGGAAGCATTCGAACGCGAATTCGCCGACTTCTGCGGCACCCGTTATTGCGTCGCTCTCAGTTCCGGAACCGCTGCATTGCACGTGGGCCTGTTGGCCTTGGGTGTTCAGGCCGGCGACGAAGTCATCACGACGCCCAATAGTTTTTTGGCCACGGCGGAAGCGATCACCTACTGTGGCGCGCATCCGGTAATGGTGGATATCGACCCCACCACGGCCAACATCGATCCGAAATTAATCGGACGCGCCATTTCCCCGCGCAGTCGCGCCATCGTTCCTGTACATCTATATGGCCGTCCCGCGGACATGGCCCCCATCCGCGAAATTGCCTCCCGCCGCAATTTGCGAATTCTGGAAGACGCCGCGCAGGCCCATGCCGCGCGTTACCACGCGCAACGAGTCGGTTCGCTCGGAAACGCCGCCGCCTTCAGTTTTTACCCCACAAAGAACTTGGGTGCATACGGCGAAGGCGGCGCCCTTACAACCGATGATGAAGCAGCGGCAAAATTCGCCCGCGCCGCCCGTTCCCACGGGCAGACCGCGCGCTACGACCATGAATTCCCCGGCTACAACTACCGCATGCAGGGATTTCAAGGCGCCGTCCTGCGCATCAAACTCCGCCGCCTGCACGGTTGGACGGAAAGGCGCCGCGAAATCGCCGCCGAATATCGTCGCTTGCTCCAGGGCGCGAAGCTCGCGATTCCCGTCGACGACCCCTGCGACGAATGCGTCTACCACCAATTCGTCATCTACGTTAACAATCGCAACGCAGTCATAGCCCAGCTAGCCGAAAAAGGCATAGAAACCGCGATCCACTATCCCAAGCCGATCCACCTTCAACCCGCCTATTCATCCCTGGGCTACCCCGCCGGAACATTTCCAAACACCGAGCGCGCCTGCGAAAGCGTCCTAAGCCTCCCAATATTTCCCACCATGACGGCGGACCAAATCAAACACGTAGCAGATTCCGTAGTACAAGCCGTAGGCGAAAAATAGAATACAAACGGGAGGCTTTCAGCGTCAGTGAGAGCAGCGACGCCCCAGGGCAAAAAGAATCATCAGCCGTGTCCTGAGGCAGGAAAAGGCGTTCACCCACCAACCAGCGCCGCGGGCGCGGCATAACTTAGCCCAGCGCCGAAGCGTTGGGAACTCAAAGCATAAAAACGCCCAAGCGCCGGAAGGTGCGACACATGGCGGGTGGTGGCCAACTATGGGAGAGCTGTCGACGCCAAGGGCACTCTGCTATTGCTCTCTGCCGTTGCCTTTGTTTCTGAGGGTGCCGCACTCTTTGCCGCTTTCGCAAAGGGTGCGCGGCTGCAGGGTAGACACAAAAAAACCCGAGCGCCGCAGGCGCGGCATAACTTAGCCCAGCGCGGAAGCCCCGGGAAACGTTTAAATTATCGGCGTAGGCCAGGAGCGCACGCCATGTTCAAAGCGTCATCCCCGTTGACTTGGGCCTCATTCATGATCTTCACAAGTCCTCAGCTTTTGTGCGCGTCGCCGCACGTTCCAGCACAAAAAGCCCCCGGCCTGCCTCCCGCCGCAATCGCCAAACAAACGCCACAGCCCCGCGTTACGGAAGGCAGAATAAGAATCAACCTCCCCTCGCAAGAAATGACCATCGCTCAAACCAATAAAATCCCGCTCGACCTGCACGGCTACGCTCCAGACCGCATCCTCGTCGGATGGAAATTCTCCGAACCGTCGATCGAATCGGAAACAATCGCGGAACCTGAAGAGACGCAGCTCCAACACGCTCCGGATGGCAGCACCTACGTGAATTTCGTTCCCATCCGGCTCGGCAAACTTATGCTAAGAATCTATGTTGCATTCAAAGACGGAGGGTTCGACACGAATTCGGTGGGGGTAAACGTTGACCGCCTTCCAGCGCAGGTTCCTCGAAGGCTCATACTCGCCGACCCGCTGGTAACCATCAATTTTCAAAGGAAGGCCGGCACTCTTCATATCGCGATGGCGCCGCGGACGAGCAAGGAATTGTTGATCCCCGTGGCCTTCTATAACGGAATTGATTCGCCAGTTCCGTTCTATCCAATTCCAGCCAGCCTCCTGGGTGATATCCAGTTTTCCGTGATCCCCAGAAAAGACCAGGCTCCGCCCATATCTTTTAACCCTGCCACAGGCGATCTCGAACCCATCCAACCCGGTCAAGCGCTGGTGAAGGCCACCGTCCGTGGGAAGTCGGCTTATGCCTGCGTGGACGTCATGAAGGATCTCGACGAATGGAGTGAGCGTTCCAGTTGCGAAGACTTCCTGCCGCCAGACTTAACCGAACCCATCGACAAGCCGATGCACACACCCAAAACAAACTAAGCTAGCGAAACCGGATCCGCAAAATTCAGCTCACTGCGCTTCGTTGCGTGATCCGCAATTCTCAGACGTCTCGCGATTCGGGTTCGCCGCAAAGCCCGCCACATTCCCAATGCCCGCGGCATTCGATACCCGCTCCCGCAAAGTCTGCGCCAGGCCTTCGAATACTTTCGAGCACGAATCCCGCAAAGCCTGATCGGCCAGCCTCAAAAGCGACTCAATGCCGTTTTGTCCATGCTCGTTCAGCCGCCGCACTGACGAAACAACCCACGAATCGGCGGTATTTTGCAGCCTTTCCTGAAACTTCCCGGCGGTATCGCCGCTTATCTTGTCCAGCTTGTCGAGCCACTCCTGCTGATGTGCATCGCGTTCGTTGCGATAAGCCTCAAAGGACGCTCCGAATTCCGAACTCAGCGCCGCGCGACCTTCGCTGACGCTGGCCTCAAGCTGCGAAGCCATTTGCGCGCGAAACCTTTCAGCGGAAGCAAATGCATTCATATCCAGCTGCTGATGCAATTGCTGCGTGGCGCGCTCGACTTCCTCAATCCGTTCGCGCCGCGCGCTGCTGGCCGCAGCCCCAAATTGCGTGATCTCCCGTTCCGACACTTCATGCAGCACGTGACCAAACGAAGCTGCCGCCGCTTCCGCGGCCCGATCCAGTTCCGTGCGCGTGTGCGCGATCGTTTCCACCGCATTGTTTTCCACTCGCAACCGGATCTGCGCCACGTGTACTTCGGCTTGCGACGCGATCTGCGATTCAAACCGCTCCTCCACAGCCGCGCTCTTCTCCGCCAGCTGCGCGCCAGTCGCGATCACCGCCTGCTCCGCTAACGCCAGGAACCTCAACCGCGCTTCCTGCTGTAACCATTCCGAAGTGTAGCCAATCGCCTCAGTTGCGGCATGCGCAGCCTTCACTCCGTTAGCATCCAGCTCGGCCACCCACTTCGTATGCGCATCTTTTCGCGCAGCTTCCATATCGGCTTGCGCGTGCGCCATCGTTTCAGCTATCCGCGCGGCAGCCTCACGCTGGCTATCTGCGGACACCTCACGCAAGCGCTCGCCATGCAACCGCAGATTCTCACCCAACTTCGCTTCCCGCGCGCTCAATTCGTCAAGAAGCACCGGCACATGTTCCAGATGCGGCGCCAGTTGTGCCTCGGCCTGTGACGCCATCCGTTCCAGAGCTTCGTGGATCTTCGCTTCCAAAATCGGCCCAACGCGCTGCGACAAGCCCTCCGATACGCCCGCGGCCCGCCGGTTCATTTCCGCCGTCTGCGAATCCAGAATCTTTTCAAGACGCCGGTGCAGCTCATTCAAAGTGTCATGCGTGGCAGCTTCCACCTGCGTTGAAAATTCCTTGGCGCGCCCGGCAACCTGCTCCACCGCTGCCAGCGATTCCTGGGCCTTATTCACTTCCTGCTCTAGCGCGGACTGAATTCCGGCAAACGTGTCGCGCGCCTCGGCGGCCGCTTGCGCGAAAGGCTCGCGCAACTCGCCCAGCCGTTCGTTCATTTTTTGCTCGGCGCTGCGCACCACTTCCTCAGACCGTTGCGCAACCTGCTCAATCGCCTGCCGCAAATTGTGGTCTAGCGACGATTGCAGTAGATCGTTCCATTGGCCCCGCGCGCGGCCCATTTCAGATTCCAACCGCTGCCGAAGTAAAGCCGTATCTTCCTCTTGCGACGATCCCGCCGGCCTGGCCGCGCGCGCGGCTCCCGCATCCGTATCCATGGCTTGCAGCTGCTCTAACGTTTGCGCCACTTGCCTGGCCGCCTCCTGCACAGCCGCGTTTTCATTGCGCAGCCCCTCAGCCTGCTGCTCGATTCGTCCCATCAAATCGCGCGCTTGCGCCAGTCTCTCGTCGAATTGACTCTGCAGGTTCCCTGCAACTTCATCCCGCCTCGCCGAAATATGCGAGAGAAATTCCTCGCGCGCGCCGCTTTGCATCCGCTCGATCTCAGACTTCCATTGAGCGAATAGTTCTTCAGCGCTCGCCAGATGCTTGCGTTCAGCCTCTTCTGCCGTCTTCAGCATTTCGCCGCGAGCCTGATCCGCGGCGGCCGCCACGGCCTCCTTAGCCTGCCGGTCAAGTTCCGCGCGCAATTCGCGCAGCAGCGGACTATCCACCGCGGAAATCGATTCACCAGGCGTCATTCCTGTGAAACCATGCCCGGCCGTCTCGTCTCCGGATGGAACTGCCGAATAATCGATGTCAGTCATTAAATTGTCCCCGGATGCTTCAGGATTTACCGGCGCGCCGCCCCTCTCGTTTTCGTGATGCCCACGCTCGTTCATTTCGGAGTTGTTCGCATTTCCCATTTTCGATTGCGCCGCCTCGCCCGCTCCGCTCGTGGACCTCGCATCACCGGAATATCCGCCGATTCCCCAAACATCCGCCGGATTTTCCAACTCCACGGCCACCTGAAAAAAATCCCGAATCGAATGCGGCCGCTGCACCCAGGCCACACGCGCCCTCAAAGCACCACGTTCTCCCGAACCCAAATAAGTCCCGCCAAGTTGCGAGCCCGGCTGCCCTTGCGGAAATTCAAGAGTCACCCAGGAGTTTCGCGGTAGGTGATGTTTGGAGGAATATCTGCATCCGTGCAGATTTACCGTCAAAGTAGTAGTGCGTTCTTCGAATGGCTGCCCCAGCAGGTCAGTTCCGCGCACAATCAATGGGCGAGATTCCGGGATTCGTTCGCTACGTCGGCGTTCCGTACTAGGCTGTTTCCAATGCACCGTCGGCACCGCGGTCCTTGGGGGCGTCTATTTTTTCCGACGCTTTTTTTGTGTGTGAAGCAGAGAATACCACCGTTAACCGCGAATCGAGCGAAGAAACCGCCGCCAAAATTAAAAATTTATGAAAAAAAAGTAAAGAAGACACACACCGCCGCTGCGATGCTGCAATCGTTGCGGTAAAACGGCTTATTTCTTCTTCTTTTTACTCACGGTTGTGTCTTGGCCGCCGCCCATCGCTACCAGACCGTCCAGCGCATCCTTGCACTGTTTTCCTAGCGGTGTGTCCGCGCCTAGGTCGATGCACTTTTGATACGCATCGCTGGTCCCAGGCGGAATAATGTACGTCATCTTCTCGCCTTCTTGTTTTGTATCAATCGTTGCGGTCAGCGCGCTGCCCAGCATGAACCAGGTCAATTGATCCTTGGGGTCCGACTGGCTCGCTTTTTGCAGCGGCGTCACCGCTTCCTTCATCCGTCCTTTATTGCTCAGCACGATTCCAAGATTTTTCCAGCACGTTGCCCCCGTCGCAGGATCAAGTGCTACGGCCTTATCGCAAGCCGTGCTGGCATCCGTAAACTTCCCCGCCGCCGCGGTTGCGTCGGTCGTGGCCGCTCCCACGTTGGCAAGGTTGGTCGCGAGTCCGGTGTAGTAGTTCGCATTGGGCTTTAAATCGGAAGCTTTCTGAAACGCGGCAGCGGCATCCTGATATTTTCCGGCGCATTCGCTGGCCGCGCCCAGATTGCCCAGTATCATCGCGTGGTTACTGACGTCCTTCTCCGTCACTCTTTGCTCCGCTTGCTGGAATTCGGTCGACGCGGTCGCGCACGCTGCGGTGCGTTGTGATTGCAACGAAGCCTTCTGGTCACCCGTCGCGCCCTTCAATTGCGTCTTCAGATCGTTCGCCTGCGTCATCGCCACTACGCCTGCGTCGAAATGCACCTTCATATTCTTGAATTTGTCGGCTTCTTCTTCCTTCTTCTTCGCCGCGTCCGGGTTCGCCGCCGCCCCGGAAGCTATCAGCTCTTTCAAATTCAGCTTGTACTGGTTTTCTTCGTCGTCCTTCACCTGCGTCTTCTCGGTGTAATTTATATCGGGCAGCGTTACCACATACACTCCGCCCTTCATTCCCAACTGCACGAACTTTCCGTCCTTGTCCGTCTTCTCCGTGAAAGTCTGCCCTGTTTCCGGATTTTTCAGCGTGACGGTTGCGCCCGCCATCGGCTTCCCGTCCTTATCTAGAATTTCACCATTCAGTCTTCCCGTTCCCTGAGCCGCAGCCGTCATGCCCAACAGCAACACCAGCGCCCACGCTCCCAGAACAGAAATCAGCTTTCTCATGTGCAGTCCCTCCGGCGATAAATTGCGGCGGCTATTATTGCCCAACTCGCGCTCGATATGCGATAGGGTCAGGCATCCGCGCCTCGGCAAATGCTTGCAGGCGCAACCGGCAACTATCGCATATTCCGCACGCTTCGTCTTCGAATTGATAGCAGGACCAGGTCAGCCCCAGCGGCGCCCCCAGCTCCACGCCGCGCCGCACGATTTCATTTTTCTTCATGGCGATCACCGGAGTCACAATCTCTATCTTCGTTTCCGGCCGCGTCCCCTGCTTTATTAACTCCGCAAACGCACGATAATATTCCGGCCTGCAATCCGGATAGCCCGAACTATCCTCCGCCACAGCGCCAATAAAAATTGCCGTCGCGCCGATCGCTTCCGCCCAACTGACCGCCGCGGAGAGAAAATGCGCGTTGCGAAACGGAACGTAGGTGATCGGCACTCCAGTCCCAGGTGCCAGCGCTTCGCCGCATTCCGGCACAGCAAGGCGCTGGTCAGTCAATGCCGACCCGCCAATTTGCGCCAAAGAATCCAGCCGTATCGCCAGCCGTTCGCGCGCTCCGTAAAAATCCGCCACCTCATCAAACGCGCGCCGCTCCCGGCGTTCCGTCCGCTGCCCATAACTGACGTGCAGGACCGCCAGTCCATAACTCTCATTTGCGATCGCCAGGCTGACGCAGGAATCCATTCCCCCACTAAGCAGCACCACCGCCTTTTGTTTCGTCGCCATACTCATACGAATGTCCGATGGACCTTAACAGTTTTCATTCTCGAAGAGTCGGGGATAACTATTTGTCAATCCTTAATAGTTTGTGGCTCTTGATAGTTCTACCGGAGCACTCCTGGACAATCGCATCGCCCAACCAGCACCGTAGACGCGGCACGCGCTTCAGATTCCGAAGGGTCTCAGACACCATTCATCACCGGATCCCAGATAAATTTATGCAATTGCAAACCCAGCCGCACTCTCAATCCGTCCGCCAGGATCCATTGCACCAGTTCCCGCGCCTCCAAACCTTCCCACTTCCTGCCGGGATCGGCAAAAACAGGCGAAAAAAGAACTTCGCGCACGCGTCCGCTCAGTTGATGTTGCTTTACGAACTCACGCGCGAATTCATAATCTCGCCGCGTTGAAATCACAAATTTAATTTCGTCGTCCCCGCTCAACTCTTCCAGATTAGCGAAGTCAAAACTATCGGCTTCCCCGGAGTCGGGGCACTTCACGTCCACTATTTTCACCACTTCGCGCGGCAGCACGCCCACAAACCGTTCGCCGCTCGTTTCAATCATCACCGTATACCCATCGCCCAGCAGTTTCTCGGCAAGCGCGGAAGTCTCGGGCTGCAGCAGCGGCTCACCGCCGGTAATCTCAACCAGCCGGACGCCATGATTCCCCTCGCCTGCCAGCATGCGAACACGATCAAGCACTTCTTCCATCGATCGCTTCTCGCCTCCATGAAACGCGTACGCCGTATCGCACCACGTGCAACGCAGATTACACCCGGTCAGTCGCACAAAAATGCAAGGCAAGCCCGCTCGCGTCCCTTCGCCCTGAATGGATTTGAATATTTCGGTGATGATCATTGCGGAAACTCGCGGCTTAGTGATTTACAGACGTGTCTCTCGGCTCAGGATTGGCCGAAGCGCCATTTCGTCTCATCGTGTAAATCCCCAGCGCAACCACGATGGCGACTTCCAGCAAGCCGCCAATGATTGCCGTATGCCAACCCCATCCCAGGGTCAGCCAGAAGATCGAAATGACGATGGCGGGAATCGCGATGATCAGCAGCCCTTTATTCATTGTCGTGAAATCCCTGAAACCTGAAACTCACGCTCGCGCCTCAACGGTTCTCAAGCTCTACAACGGTCGGTACGTCGCCGCCGTCACCTCGGATTCCCATACGGTGATGCTGGAAATCGTGGCGCCATTTGCCGTTTCACGCATCTCTTTGGCGGCTTCATCATAAATATGTTTCGCGATATTTTCCGCCGAAGGATTCAGCACATCGAACGGCTTCAGCTCGTTCAGATATTTATGATCCAGCGACCGAATCACGCCCTGTATCACCTTCTTCAGGTGTACGAAATCGTAGAGCAAGCCCACATCGTCCAGCTTCGGTCCGGAAAGCGTGACGCGCACCTTATAGTTGTGCCCGTGCAGATCCTCGCATTTCCCTTTGTATCCGCGCAGATTGTGCGCCGCGGCGAATGTTTCGTCCACGCTCACTTCGAACATCTCTGTTTCC
>Ga0182015_10000705_pt1 | contig 47160 bp, 37 predicted proteins | sample 712P3MmetaG_FD_120478 | JGI IMG/M metagenome (GOLD analysis project Ga0182015, IMG submission 120478) | Permafrost microbial communities from Stordalen Mire, Sweden - 712P3M metaG | ecosystem: Environmental > Terrestrial > Soil > Wetlands > Permafrost | place: Sweden: Stordalen | collected...
ATTCACCGCGAGACGATCAGAGCTTCGGTCCTCCACTACTCTGACGGCAACGTGGTGCTTCACAGCACTGCAGGGAACAATGGTGCCTTGACACCGCCTTCGTTCTTATCGAGCGGCACCCTCAAAAGCTAAGCGTTCACCTCGGCGGTGAGAAAGGGTCGCCACCCGCCTCTAATTGAACGTCGAATGAGGAGATGCGTAATCGACAGGCTCGAAGTGCAGGAAACGGCTTAATTTATCTTTTATAATTCAATTGAAAGGAAAAGCATGCCTCTTACGAAAATAGATAACGTTTCGGCGTTGGTGGTAATCGATCTTCAGAAGGGGATCGTCGGAATGCAGACTGCTCCTTATCCTGCGGACGAGATTGTGGCTCGCACTGCGCAACTGGGACGCGCATTTCGCGAGCGAAGCTTGCCGGTTGTGCTGGTCAACGTAACCGCGCCGCCTCCGGGACGCACTGATGCCGGGCCTCGCAAGTTTGCGCTTACGGACGACTGGACCGAGTTGGTGCCTGAACTCGAACGGCAGGCTGGCGATTACGTAGTCAGCAAGAAAAGCCCGGGTGCGTTTATCGGTACGTCGCTGCAAGACATATTGCGCCAGCGTGGCGTTACTCAGATTTTTCTTGCGGGGATCGCGACGAGCTTGGGCGTGGAGTCAACCGGGCGCAGCGCCTATGATTACGGGTACAACGTGGTGTATGTGCTGGACGCGATGACGGACCGTGACGCCGAGTCGCACCGTCACAGTGTGGAAAAGATTTTTCCGCGGATGGGAGAGACGGCAACCACCGACGAGGTGCTGAAGATGTTGAAGGAAACAGCGCGGCCGTCGGGCGCAACTGATTAAGCACGACGCTGAGCACTATTCGAGTTGCTTCAGGCGGCCTTGTAATTTTTGGTGTTCGATTTCACGGCCTGCTAGCGTGGTTTTCAAGTCTTCGACGATTTTCGCTGGGGCTTTGCTGAGAAAAGTCTCGTCTCCCAGGCGGCCCTTCTTCGATTCGATGTCTTTTGCCAGACGCTCGATTTCCTTCTTTAGCTTGGTGACGGCCTCTTCTTTCTCCTCCTGACTCATCACGCCGCGTATCAGCCATAGCTCGATGCGAGCTGTTGAGTAGATGATCCCCTCGCGCACCGTGAGCTCGCCCATTTGCAGGTCAGACAGGCTGCTTAGCCGAAGTATGGCATCGTAATTCTCTTTCACGACTTTGATGACGCCAGGATCATCGCTGAAATAGCCTGCTCCTGTTTTCTTCTTCGCATCAATCTTCGCTGAGGCACGAAGATTGCGCGCTGCGACGATAATTTCCTGAATTAAAATCATTTCACTTTCGACGCTCGCGTTGGTCCAGTTCGCGCTCGGTTCTGGGAACCTGTCGAGCGCGATGGAACGAGCGCCCGCGGGTTGCGGCAAACGGTGCCACAATTCTTCCGTAACGAACGGCATAATTGGATGCAACAGGCGCAAAGCGGCTTCCAGCGCGGCAAAAATATTGCGCCATGCAGCGACGGCAACTGCGCGATCAGGTGATGCGAGCTGCGGCTTAACCCACTCGATGTACCAGTCGCAGAAATCTCCCCAAAAAAATTGGTAAATCGCCTGAGACGCTTCGTGGAAACGAAAATCCTGCAATGCGCGATCGACCTGTTCTGAAACGGCGGCGAGTCGCGAAAAAATCCAGTGATGAACGAGGCCGTGTTCGCCAGGAATGACGTACGGCGCGTTTGCGCGAATTTCGGGAGCGGCTAGTTCTTCCAGGGTGATGCCTGCTGCGGCTTCGGCTTTCTCGAGATTCATGAACAGGAAGCGGGCGGCATTCCAGATTTTGTTGGCGAAGGCGCGGGCGCCGAGGATGCGGTCTTCGCTCAAAATAATGTCGCTGCCGGGAGCGGCCATGCTGGCCAGCATGTAGCGCAGGGCGTCAGTGCCAAATTTCTGAGTCAGTTCCAGCGGGTCGACTCCGGTGCCCTTGGTCTTAGACATCTTGGCGCCTTCGGCCGTGCGGACGAGCGAATGGAGGTAGAGGCGTTTGAAAGGAATGCGCGACGAGGGGGCTGAGTGGGCCTCAGGGATTAAAGCCCCTGAAGAAGTTGCGTCTTTCGGCACGGCTGAAGCCGTGCCCTGACGTCTAACGTTTTCAATATGACTCACGGCCTGCGAATCTGCAGCCGGCTCGAAGCGATCTCCACTGAGTTGGAGGCCCATCATGATCATGCGGGAGTCCCAGAAAAATAAAATGTCGTAGCCGCTAATCAGCAGGCTGGTGGGGTAGTAGGTGCGCAGGTCTGCGGTGTCGTCGGGCCAGCCTAGCGTGGTAAAGGGCCAGAGGGTGGAGCTGAACCAGGTGTCGAGGACGTCTTTGTCCTGGATGAGCTTTGCGCTGCCGCACTTCGAACATTTTTGCGGCGGGCTGGCGGCGCGGGCGTGGCCTTCAAAGATTTCGACGCGGGAATCGAGCGCGGGGACCATTTCTTCGCAGTCGGCGCAATGCCAGATGGGGATGCGATGGCCCCACCAGAGCTGCCGCGATATGCACCAGTCGCGAATATTTTCGAACCATCCGAGCAAAATGGTGCGCTGATTGTCGGGCACGACTTCGATCAAGCCGTCGATGACAACTTTTGCGGCGGGCTCGGCGAGCGGCTTCATTTTCATGAACCACTGCGTGGAGACGCGCGGCTCGACGATGGCTTTGCAACGGTCGCATGCGCCGACGGAGTGCGTGTGCTCGATGACTTTTTCAAGCAGCGACAATTTTTCCAGGTCGGCGATAATTCGCGCGCGAGCGACGAAACGTTCGAGGCCGGCGTAAGGGCCGGCGGCTTCGCTCATGTGCGCGTCGTCGGTCATCACGTCGATTTGGGGAAGATTGTGGCGCTGGCCCATCTCGAAGTCGTTGGGATCGTGCGCCGGGGTAATCTTCACCGCGCCGGTGCCGAATTCGCGGTCGACGGATGCATCCGCGATGATCGGAATTTCGCGATTCACGAGCGGCAGCAGAACTTTTTTGCCGATGAGATGCCGGTAGCGTTCGTCCTCGGGGTGCACGGCGACGGCAGTATCGCCAAGCATCGTTTCTGGGCGAGTGGTGGCGACGACTAGATGTTCTTTCGTTCCGGCGACGGGGTAGCGGAGGTACCACAAGTTGCCGACGCGCTCGTTGTGAACCACTTCGAGATCGCTGATGGCGGTGAGGCAGCGCGGGCACCAGTTGACCATATAACGTCCGCGATAAATCAGGCCGTCGCGATAGAGGCGCAGGAAAGCTTCGAGTACGGCGCGATAGAGCGCGGGCTCCAGAGTGAAACGCTCGCGCGTCCAATCGCAGGAAGCGCCCAGGCGGATCATCTGCCCCTTGATGGCGCCGCCGCTTTCCGCTTTCCACTTCCAGACGCGACGCTCGAATTCTTCGCGGCCGAGATCCTGGCGCTTGATGCCGTCCTTGGCGAGCATGCGTTCGACGACGAACTGCGTGGCGATTCCGGCGTGGTCCATGCCGGGCAGCCAAAGCGTGCGCTCGCCGCGCATGCGATGCCAGCGGACGAGCATATCGATCTGCGTGTGTTCCAGCATGTGGCCGATGTGGATGGAGCCGGTGACGTTGGGCGGAGGAAGAGCGATGGAAAAGGTGCGGCCGCTGCCGTCGCCGGAATTTTCGGCGCGGAACAATTTTTCGTCGAACCAGGCTTTGGCCCAGCGCTCTTCGATTTCCTGCGGCTCGTAAGCTTTTGGTATTTCTCTCGGCATCATTTCCCCGGAATATACTCGTGGCGGCGATTTCACGGCTCCGCGCACCCTTTTTCATACCGAACGCAGACAGCCTGCTATTCGTCACGCAAAGAATCCATCAATCTTAGGGGCGGATGCGCTGCGCGTCAAATCGTCGCCGATAGTGTGTCGCCGCGCCGACGGCTTTGCTGCGGCTGAGGCCGATGTTACGATTCCAATTCCAGAAACAAGAGATGAGGGCACATGGAAAAGAAAAATTTCCTATTTGTATCTTTGACCGGGCTGATTGGCGACATCGCCTGGCAAATCGCCAAAGAAGGTCACGATGTTCGCTATTTTATTGCCGATAGGAAGGAGCGCGATATTGCGGACGGGTTTGTGGCCAAGTCGAAAGATTGGGAGAAAGACAAAGATTGGGCGGACATTATTGTGTTCGACGACACGCTGGGCCAGGGCGAGAAGGCCCAGGCGCTGCGCAAGGAAGGCAAAATCGTAATTGGCGGCACGGCTTACAGCGACAAGCTCGAAGATGACCGGTCGTTCGGCCAGGAAGAACTGAAGAAAGCCGGTGTGAACATTATTCCGTACGGCGAATTCGAGTCGTTCGATGATGCGATCGAGCACGTCACGCAGAATCCCGGACGCTACGTGATCAAGCCCAGCGGTGAAGCGCAGAACATCAAGCGGCGTTTGTTTGTGGGGGAAGAAGATGACGGGCAGGACGTGATACGCATGCTCGAAGCTTACAAGAAGGCGTTTGCTGACGAGATCAAAGTGTTTCAGTTGCAGCGGCGCATGATCGGAGTAGAAGTGGCCGTCGGAGCTTTTTTCAACGGCAAGAACTACATTTATCCGGTGAACATTAATTTCGAGCACAAGAAACTTTTTCCGGGAGATATTGGTCCACCGACGGGGGAAATGGGAACCTCGATGTTCTGGAGCGAGCCGAATCAGCTATTCAATGAGACGCTTTTAAAAATGGAGTCCAAACTCGCCGAAGAAGGCTACGTAGGCTACATCGACGTGAATTGCATCGTGAATAACAACGGCATTTATCCGCTGGAATTCACCGCGCGGTTCGGCTATCCGACCATTAGCATTCAGCAAGCGGGAATGATCACGCCGATTGGGCAGTTCTTTTGGGATTTGGCGAACGGGTTAGATCCCAAACTGAAGGTTCGCAGCGGATTTCAGATTGGGGTGCGCATCGTGGTGCCGCCGTTTCCGTTTGACGACGACGAAACTTTTGAGGCCTTTTCCAAGAACTCTGCGATTGTGTTCAAGAAGCCGCCTGCGGACGAAACGCACATCGAAGACGTGAAGCAGCTCAACGGCCAGTGGCTTATCGCGGGAACTTCCGGCGTGATTCTGATCATCGTCGGCACGGGGCAAACGATGAAACAGGCTAAAGCCCAGGTTTATTCGCGCATCAAGAACGTTTTGATTCCGAATATGTACTACCGCACCGATATCGGCGATCGCTGGGAAGAGGACAGCGATCGTTTGCACAACTGGGGTTACTTGCGCTAGAGGCCCTTAGTTTCCGTACGGTAAGAGGTAAATTAAAATATTTTCTCGTGCCTGCTTACATTGGGTTGCAACGAATTCGTTTCCGTCGGATAATCCTCTCGGCCAGTCCGGCGCGTTTTTCTTTCGTGCTACAAAATCTTTTTGCAAAACTCGACGCTCCGTTTCCAGACAACAACCCCTCACATTTTAGCCAGCCCTAAACAAGGAGGCGTCCTTGATTTCATTCACTGTTAACGGGAAGCCGGTTAGCGTGGAGGATCCGCCATCCACGCCGCTGCTGTGGGTCATCCGCGATTCGCTGAACCTTACCGGGACGAAATTCGGCTGCGGGATGGCGTTGTGCGGCGCTTGCACCGTTCACATCGACGGGCAAGCGGTGCGCTCCTGCGTGGCTCCCGTTTCTCGCGCGGAGGGGAAGAAAATTACGACCATTGAAGGCATTTCTCCCGACCTGACGCATCCGCTGCAACAGGCTTGGATTGAAATTGACGTGCCGCAATGCGGCTACTGCCAATCCGGGCAGATTATGAGCGCGGCGGTCCTGCTTGCAGAAAAAGCTTCGCCGACCGATGAGGACATTGACGAAGCCATGTCCGGAAATATTTGCCGCTGCGGCACCTATCCGCGGATCCGGCGCGCCATTCATCGCGCCGCGGAAATCAAAGCGCAGAAAGGTGCGAAATGACGGTCGCTGCGAGGATGAAGCGCCGGGATTTTTTGAAGACGGGAGCGGCGATCGGCGGCGGCTTGCTTTTGAATCTTTATGTGCCGGACTGGGCGCCTGCGCGCGCCGCACAAGCATCGAGCAAGCCGCTTGCGTTGAATGCCTTCGTACATATCAGCAACGACGATTGGGTCACGGTGATTTCGAACCATTCCGAGATGGGACAGGGAATTTACACTTCGCTGCCGATGTTGATTGCGGAAGAACTGGAAGCTGACTGGAGCAAGATTCGGGTGGAATCCTCTCCCGTGGCCGCGGTTTATAACCACACGGTTTTCGGCATCATGATGACCGGCGGAAGCACGACCACGAATTCCGAGTACGATCGTTTTCGCAAAATGGGAGCGATGGCGCGCGTGATGCTGATTGATGCTGCGGCGCAAGGTTGGGGCGTCGATCCGCAGAGTTGCCACGCGGAAAAAGGATACGTGGTTCACGCGGCGAGCAAACGCCGCGCGTCTTTCGGCAGCCTTGCTGAGGCGGCTTCGAAAATCGAGCCTCCGAAAGACGTTGCGCTGAAGGATCCCAAAGATTTCACGATCATCGGCAAGTCCAAGCACCGGCTGGACACTCCTTCGAAAACAAATGGTACAGCGCAATTTGGACTGGACGTTACTATTCCGGGCTTGTTGACGGCGGTTGTTGCGCGCTCGCCGGTTTTTGGTGGAAAGGTTGCGAGTTTCAATGCCGAAAAAGCGAAAGCCGTTCCAGGCGTGGTAAATGTTCTGGAAGTTCCGTCCGGCGTGGCGGTGATCGCCAAAGGTTTTTGGCCGGCGAAACTCGGGCGCGAGAAGCTCGACATTATTTGGGACGAAGGCCCAGGCGCGCAAATTTCCACTGTGGCGATGCGCGAGCAGTACGCAGCGCTGTCGAAGACTCCGGGCGCGGTTGCCAAGAAAGTGGGCGATCCCGCTGGAGCGTTTGCGGGAGCGGCCAAAACAATTACCGCAGAGTTCGAAGTTCCTTATCTTTCGCATTCGATGATGGAGCCGCTGAACACCGTGGTGGATTTGCATGAAGATCACTGTGAAATCTGGACCGGCACGCAGTTTCAAACCGGCGATCGCGCCGCGGCTGCCGGAGTAGCAGGTCTGAAGCCGGAGCAGGTGGACATACACACGACGCTTCTTGGTGGCGGATTTGGCCGTCGCGCGAATCCGGCGTCCGACTTCGTGACCGAGGCCGTGAACGTAGCAAAAGTTGCAAAGGCTCCGGTGAAAGTTGTGTGGACGCGCGAAGATGACATTCGCGGCGGCTGGTACCGTCCAATGTGGTACGACCATTTTGAGGCCGGTGTGGATGCCGGCGGAAATCCTGTCGCGTGGAAGCACACCATTGTCGGTCAATCGATTTTCGACGGTACCATGTTCGCCAGCTTCGGAATTAAAGATGGGATCGATTCCGCATCGGTGGAAGGCGCGGCGGATATTATTTACGCCATTCCGAATATTCAGGTGGACTTGCACAGTCCTAAAAATGAAGTGCCGGTGCAGTGGTGGCGGTCGGTGGGCCATTCGCACACGGGATTTTCGGTGGAAGCTTTTTTTGATGAAGTGGCGCACGCGGGCGGCAAAGACCCGTACCAGCTACGCCGCAGCCTTCTGGCTGGGCAGCCGCGGATGCTTGCAGTGCTGGACTTGGTCGCTGACAAAGCGCGTTGGAACGGACCGCTTCCCGCAGGTCACGGGCGGGGAATCGCGACGCACTTTTCGTTCGATAGTTACGTTGCGCAGGTGGCCGAGGTTTCTGTGACAAAGGACGGCGCTGTGCGAGTGCATCGCATCATCGCCGCCGTGGATTGCGGCCGCACGGTGAATCCGGACACGGTGAAGGCGCAGCTCGAAGGCGGCATCATTTTCGGCCTCACCACGGCGTTGAAAACAGAAATCACTTTGGAAAAAGGGCGCGTGCAGCAGCAGAATTTTCACGATTACCCGATGGTGCGCATGTTCGAGTCGCCGGAAATTGAAGTTTACATCGTTCCGAGCACGGAGCACCCCACAGGTGTAGGCGAGCCCGGAGTGCCGCCGGTTGCTCCTGCGGTTGCCAATGCGATTTTTGCCGCTACCGGCAAACGAGTGCGTCGACTGCCGATTAAGCCGGAAGATTTGCGTTCTGCGTGAGCAATTATTCGAGGACTCTGAGATGGCGAAAAAAATAAAGTGGGGTTTTGTTGCGGGACTTTTACTAGTGGGATTGGGCGGAGTGAGTATTTCGGTTTGGTCCCAGCAATCCTCATTTGCGAATACTAACGGCACGCCGCCGAATGCGCGTGCGCTGACGGCAAGGAATTCGTCTGGTGCGTCTACAATTGCTACGTCTTCGCCGGATGCGGATGCTGCAGCTGCGAAGGCGGCGTTTGAACGTGCCTACCCAGTCTTCGTTTCTCCGCGCTGCCAGAATTGCCATCCCGTGGGCGATGCGCCTTTGCAAGGCGACGACAGCCACGTGCACGCGCAATATGTGAAACGTGGGCCTGACGGCCATGGCGTTTATGGAATGACGTGCCACACCTGTCATCAGGATGCAAATCTTCCGGGAACAAACATGCCGCCGGGGAATCCGAAATGGGGTTTGCCGCCTCCGAAAATGAAAATGGTTTTTGTGGGGAAGACGGCGGGCGAGCTTTGCCGCCAATTAAAGGATCCCAAACAAAACGGGGGGCGCACTGTAGCGCAGATTATCACGCATGTTTCTTCGGACGATCTCGTTGGCTGGGGGTGGAACCCTGGCGATGGGCGTACGTTGCCGCCGCTGAGCCGTCCGGATTTTGCTGCCGCGATGCAGGAATGGGCGAACGACGGAGCCGCTTGTCCGGAATAAGAGGCCTACCGGAATTCGGATGACCTCTCACGTCCAGCGACAATTTCGAATAGCCTCTTCTAAGAATTCTCTTCTAAGTCTCGATTCGTCTTCTCTTGACACCGTAGGGTTGACACGCCAGTATTCATCGTTTATTAAACTTCAATAAATTCAATGTCCGGCGGGCAATTGAGATGTTTCTGAGCCATCGTTCAATCCATCCGCGAGCCGGTGTCGCTGTGTCCATTCTCGGTGTGTTTCTGGCGACCGCTTCGGCGGCGCGCGGACAATCCGCGTACGTGCGCGTGAATCAGATTGGGTATGAGGCTGGGAACGCGCCTTTTCGGGCGTATTTGATGTCCACAGCGGCGGAAAATGGGGCTACATTTAAGGTTGTCAATTCGGAAGGAAAAACAGCATATTCCGGCCGCGTCGGCGCTTTGCTGGGGATTTGGTCGAATAGCCACAAGTTAAGTTACCAGGTGTATCCGCTTGATTTCAGCGTCACGCAGCACGATATGTATACCATCTCGGTATCGGGAACGGTGCCCGCCATTTCACCAAGCTTCGCTGTGGACGAAGCGGACGTGCTGTACCCGGGCTTGCTGTTGAATAGTTTGTTTTTTTACAAGACGGAACGCGACGGGCCAAATTACGTGCGCAACGCTTTGCGCAGCGCTCCTGGACATCTGAACGATAAAGACGCACAGGTTTACGAAACGCCTCCGCTGGATAGCAACGACTTCGTCGATAACAAACCGCCGATAAAGCCGCTGGTGCCGGCCAATACGCCAAACATAAATGCGGACGGCGGATGGTGGGATGCCGGCGACTACATGAAGTATGTGGAGACGGCGAGTTACACCACGGCGCTAATGGAAGTTGGGATTCGCGATTTTCCCAACCAGATGGGAGCGAACGCGCCGGTGAATCCGCGAGTTCCTCCCGGCTCGATTTCTTACGCAGGGAACAGCGGTGCGGGAGCGCCGGCTTCTCCTGATTTTACGAAGGAGGCGCGTTTTGGAATTGAGTGGCTCGCTAAGATGTGGGACAGTAAGACCAAAACGCTGTACTACCAGGTGGATAACAGCCAGGACTGGGATTATTACGGAGAGGGCAACCCGACTTCGTCCGCGCCCGATTGCGGTGGCAATTATTCCAGCCCATATTGCTTGATCTCGGAATACGACATTTGGACTTTGCCGCAGGTGGCGGACGATTATGAAGAGGGCGAAGATCCCAAGCCTTGCGATAAATACACGACGTACTTTATCTGCAATCGTCCGGTGTTTCCGGCCGGAGCGGCGGGAGCGCCGATCAGTCCGAATCTTGCAGGGCGATTGGCGGCCGATTTTGCGCTCTGCTATCAGCTGAATCGCGAGACGGACGCTGCGTTTGCGAACGAGTGCCTGAAAAATGCCGAAGAAATATTCGCGCTGGCGGATACTTCTTATCCTGATCCTGCTCCGTCGGTCGATTCCGGCACTTGCAGCAACTGTCTGGTGACGATTATGCCGTTCGACGGATATCCGGAGAACGTTTGGGATGACGACATGGAGCTTGGCGCGACGGAACTTTACTTCGCGCTGCAATTCGCGAGCGAGTCTGAGAATGTTCCGGCTGGGCTGCTCGATCCAAATCCCAATGACTATCTAAAGCAGGCCGCGCAATTCGCGAAAAATTACATCACGAATATTTACGACCCAGGATTTGCCGATACGCTCAATTTATACGACGTCAGCGGTCTGGCGCATTTTGAGCTTTATCGAGCGCTGGAAATGGCGGGCGCTCCGGCGGACTTGGCGGTTTCAAAATCCGCTATTCGCGCGCAATTCCTGGAGCAAGTGGGAGACGCGATTTCTCAAGCGCGCACGGACGCGTGGGGCTACGGAAGCCAATGGAATTACGGAGACACCACGTCACATGGCGCGGGGCTTTCGGTAATGGCAAGCGAAGCGTATTACCTGACGCGCTCCAACACGTATGACACCTACGCGCAGAGATGGCTGGCAAATATTCTGGGTGCAAACGCTTGGGGATCGTCCTTCATCGTAGGCGACGGGAGCACTTTTCCGAATTGCATTCAGCACCAAGTGGCGAATCTCGCCGGAGCGTTGAGCGGAACTTCCGGCGGCACTCCGATTCTTTGGGGAGCATCGACAGAGGGCCCGGCGGGTTACGCAAGCTCAGGGTTTTTGGACGGAATGAACCGGTGTCCGCAGGGCGGTGTGGACACGTTCAAGATTTTCAATGGCAACAGCGGGAAGTTCGATCCATCGCAAGTAGCGGTGTACAAAGATAACGTGCAGTCGTTCAGCACCACCGAGCCCGGGATCGACTTAACGGCTACGTCATTTTTGATGTGGTCGTGGAGACTGGCAGGCCGGCCGAACTTCTAGGAAACCTGTTGGACAAGAATCCGCAGGAAGTTGGAAATCAAACACGTTGATTTAAGCGCTTTGCGTTTATCTGTGGCTTATCGGTCTTTCTTAGAAAGCTCGCTGTGAACCAGGTTCTCGACCAGCGGTTTCACGCCCTGCGAAAACAATTCCTGTAAATGAGGCTGGAGCTTTTCAAGAACCTTGCGCACCAGTTCGTCAACTGCGTGGTCGTTATTCGTTTGGGCGTGCGTTTCCACAGGTTCGTGTGACGGCGCCGCAGGCGGCATCAGAAAAGGAATTCCGGCCAGAGCCTCGCGATTCGGTGGCGGCAAAGTGGGAATGCGCTCGCTGAATTCTTCGACTCCGGCCGATTGCGACGCTGGCTCGAACACGGAAGGCTCCAGGTGTTCTAGTAGGGCATCTGGTCGCTCGTTCTCCTGTTCAACGTTGGCTGGAAGAATATGCTGAGCTTTTTCTGCTACGGCAAAGTATGGAGTCGGCTCGCTGTGCTCTTCGTCAACCAAGAGCGGCTCGGGCGATGGCTGGCTTGCGGCGTCGTTATCCTGTGGTTCGGCATCAGCAGGGGCTGGAACGAGATTCTGCGCCTGTTCTTTCGCGCTCTCCGGCTCGGAGGCAACCGCGGGTTCTTCGACACGATGAGATGCCTCGTGTGATTCCGCCGAAGCGAAGTGATAGGAAGATTTCGGCGTTTCCGGCGATACGACGAAAAACCGGTCTTCCAACTCCGGTTGCTTGCTGAATTCAAATTTGTCTTCTTGCTCCGACGAATGATGCAATGGTTCTTCGGCGCGAACCGCGGGTTCCTTTCCGTTGCCGTGATTTTCCGAAGAAAATTCGGCGTGCTCCGTCGTTGATTTCGCTTCCGTCCCGGCTTCCGTTGTTGATGTCGCGTGCGTTGACGGGACGGAAAGGTTCGACATCCAGCCGCCATCGGGATATTCGGAGGGCGGCGGAGCCATCATGTCCATCCACTCGTTAGCGCGCGAGGCTGGGACGGGGCTGGGCGCGGGCTCGACGTTACTTGCAGATTGCTGTTGAGGAGATTCCTGGCGAATCTCTTCGCGCGCGGGTTCTTTTGTTTCAAAGGACGCGGCAACCATGGCAGGCTCAGGTTGCGGCTCAGGATCGCGCAACCACTTTGCATGTGAAGTTCCCGGCGCATCTTCGACTGGTGAGGCTTTGCCAAACGCGTCCGAGACCTGGTCTTCGGCCAAAATTGGCATTTCCAATGAATGGCTCGACGAGGGGAAGGAAGCCGGTTCGTCGCGATCTTCGGGCGATCCTTCTTCATTAGAAAATTTTGCGTTGCGGATGTGTTTCGGCGGCACGTCTTTCTCGGAAGGAAAGATGCTCGGATTGTAATCGTTATCTGCAGGCTCGACCGAGCCTTGCGCAACGTTCTCGGGGACTTCGAAGGCTGCGGCGTTACGACGCCAGTCGCTAACGGTAGCGACATTGTCGAAATCATCGGTCTCGGCTTCAGCGGCCACAGGAGCCTTCGCCGTTTTCGAGCTCTTGGCACTCTTGGATTTCTTGGAGCGCTTCTCTTCCTCTTCTTCCTCATCGTCGTCGCCGGCGAGCGCGCGCACGCCTTTTCCGAAACCATAGATCTGCGCGGCCTCTTCCGGGGTGGGCTCGGGAAAGTCCGGCAGCGGTTTCGGTTCGGCGCGCAAAGGAGCTTCGAGCGCTTCCATTGGTGGTGGCGGCGGTGCGGCGATCACTTCTTTCTGTTTTGCCATCTCAGCCGCGATACGAGGATTTTTTTCGAGAACCTGCATGACCATGGCAATTAGCGGGTCAGGCGGGACAAAGGGTTTTTTCAGAACGCCGTCGGCGCCAACGCGGCGGGCTTCTTTTTCGTCGAGCGGATCAAATGCGCCAACCAGCAGAATGACGGGAATGTGCGCGAAACGCGTGTCTTTCTTGACGTACTCGCACACTTCATAGCCGTTGCGAACGGGCATAAAAACATCAGCAAGAACAAGGTCGGGATTCACATCGGCCAAGCGCCGCACGGCGGCTTCGCCATTGCCGACGGCAACCACATCAACGCCGCGCTCTTCCAGCGCCAGCGTGACCATTTTCTGGATATTGGAATTGTCGTCTGCAACCAGAATTCTGGGCACTGTACTCCCCTGGAGGCGGCCCGGATGGCGACACGCCCACGCCTTTCACTATGTATTGCAGCACCGGGAAACGTAGGCGTCAACAAACTCGAAGGACAGGAGTGCTACAGTTGTTAGCAGGGTGTTAACAGGTAGTTACCAGGGCAGCAGCTTCTTCACGCCCTTCTTTTTCTTGCTTGTGGACTCTTCTTTGGGGTCAGCTTTGTCCGCTTTGGCAGGCTCGGTCTTGGGCTGAGCGGCCGGTTGCGCAGCCGTTCCTGCCCCGGCTGCCGGCGCGCTTGAGCTGGATGCGGGCGCGGTGGCAGGGGACCCGTTTGCCGTGCCGCTTGGAATCGCTTCTCTTGGAGCAGGCCGGTCGGCTGGCGGGCCAGAGCTATTTGCCGCCGGTTGTGCAGGAGCCAACACCGGAACGCTGCTGGACGGGGCCAGGGTTGAGCCACCGGATGGAGCCGGCGATTCCGCCGCGGGAGCGACCGCGCCAGCGGCATTCGGGTCGTTTGGAGCCGTTACGATCTCAAATCCGGCGCTATTGCCGGGTGCCGCAACGGCAGCCGCCCCGGCTGGCACTGTCGTGGCGTCAACGGGCGCTGCATCGCCGCTGCCCTGGTCCGCCCCGACTGCCGCTGCGTCCGTTCCGGTGATGGTGAACGCTGGACCTTTGGCGCCGGGCTTCAGAATGTCCGTCGCTGAAATCGCATCGTTCGGCGGGTTCATCTGCGGAGTGCCGTTGCGAGCCGCAAACGAAACATCCGGGTTACCTTTCAGCATCGACATCGGCGTCTTAATGATCGCCATTTGATGGTGCTGCTCGCGATATAGCTGTTCGTTTTTCATCCGGAGATACGCTTCCGGATCGGCCGATGGCGCAGGTACGCCCATGGAGACGAGTCGCGCGCGCGCATCTACTGCTCTTTTCGAGAGGGGATAGTCCTGAAGGATGCGGTCGTAACACTTAGCAGCCAAATCGCCCCAGTGGTTTTTATCGTCCTCGTTTTTAACGGTTTGCTTTGCCTTGTAATAAATGTTGGCGAGCATCCACAGCGCTTCATCAGTCTGGCTGTAGAGCGGATAGCGGTCGGTCACTTCCACCAGGCGCGCAGCAGCGGCGCGATAATCCGTCTTCACATAATAATAACGCGCGATTTTAAATTCGCCGTCGCCCAACACTTCCTGCACTTCGCGCAAATACTGTTCCGCCTTGGGCAGCAGGGGGCTCTGAGGATATTTCAGTATAAAGGCCTGGAACTCGTCCTCCGCCCCTTGCGCCTGCGTGGAATCGCGATCCGCTTTTTCCATCATGCGGTAGTGCGCCATGCCCACCTGCATCTGGGCGTAGGCCGCTTCGTCGAGAAAGGGGAAGAACGTGATGAAATCTTTGTACTCGGAAATTGCTTGCGTGGTGTTCGAGGTGCCGCCTTCCTTGTAATACGAATCGGCGACGGAAAGTTTGGCCTTGGCCAGATATTCGCTGTCGGGATATGTGTTAATCAGGGTCTGCAGCGCGAGGCGTCCTTCGGTGTAGCGTCCGGCTTTCAGGTCGTTGAGCGCCCGGTCGTAGAGGACTTTGTCGGGTTCTTCAGAGGCGTCGGGAATCGGTTTTGCCGCCGGTTCTTTTTTCTTGGTTTTCTTCGCCGGCAGAATGGACTTCTTCTTTGGCGCGGGTTTCGGCGTTTGCGTCGCGGGCGCACTTTCTGGAGCAGGGGCGGTCACCGGCGCACCTTGATCCTGCTGTGAGGTTTGTGGAGATCCGTTGGCGGGCTGTTGTGCCTTTGCCGCAGGGCACAATTCCACAGAGAAGAAAGCGCCCAAAGCCAGGATTATAAAACAACGTATGTATCTGAAGTTTCCTGCCATCGCACCCTTAATAACAGCCCCCAAAATCCTGCGAATCTTCAAACTTTCTGGCTCAGGGCTTCGCTCGCAAGCTTGCGCAACTGGCGCGTGGCTCCAGCTGGATCGCTTGCGTGAAAAATCGAAGTCCCTGCAACAAACGTATTCGCGCCAGCCTGGGCAAGCTCGGCGACGTTTTCCAGATCAACGCCCCCATCCACCTCAATCCGGAAGCTGGCATTATAACGCGAGCGCCACTGATTCAGTTGCCGAATTTTTTCCAGCGCCCCGCGAATAAATTTCTGTCCGCCAAAGCCCGGATTCACCGACATCACCAACACCGTATCGAGCTTGTCGAGGACTTCGCTCAACATTACGACCGGAGTGGCCGGATTAATCGCCGCGCCGGCCTCCGCTCCCTGTTCGCGAATCATAGCCAAAGCGCGGTCCAGATGCACGGTGGCTTCTTCATGGATCAGCACGCGGCTCGCCCCTGCGCGAACGAACTCCTCAATGTATTCCTCGGGTTGCTCGATCATCAGATGCACATCCAGGGGCAAATTGGTTGCCTTGCGCAGCGACTCCACCACCGGAATTCCGATGGAAATATTGGGGACGAAGTGTCCGTCCATCACGTCCACGTGGATCACCTCGGCGCCGGCTTGTTCTACCATGCGGATTTCTTCGCCCAGCCGGGCAAAGTTTGACGCGAGAATTGACGGAGCGATCTCGATGCGTGCGTGGGTCATGCGGTCAGGCGGATTTTAGCACAGGCGGGCCGAGGTTACGGAGCGATGCTACTCGGCAAGCTGCAGCTCGATCGTCGAATTGGCGTCGACCTTGGCGCCGTGAGCCGGAGTTTGCGACGCAACAGTTCCATGCAGAACGCCCGGGACCGGCGAAAATGTGAGCTTCGATACTTTCATTCCTGACCCATTCAATTTTGATTCGGCCTCTGCCAGTGAAAGTCCCACCATTTCCGGCATTACGTAAGCGGGCGGCCTCGATCCCAACGAGACCAATAAATCGATGTGCGGACTCGTAATGTCGGAATTGCCGGGCGCGGGTTCTTGTTGGATCACGGTGTCATCCTCGCCTAGCGGGAGGTACGCGCTGGAAACTTCTCCCAGTTGCAATCCGCTTCGCAGCATCTCGATGCGCGCCGCGCGCAAGCTGTGATCCACCAGCGCAGGAATTGTGGCTTTTTGCGGGCCGAGGCTGAGCATCACGTGCGCGAATTGCCCGGTCTTAACTCGTGAACCGGGCGCAGGACTTTGTCTCACGACCGTATCGACCGGCAGCGGATTGTAAATGCGGTCCTCCACCTTGATGCCGACGCCGCGGCTTTGAAGAGTGTGTTGCGCCTCGACGGCTTTCATGCCGATCACGTCGGGCATAGCCACTTCGCGGCCCTGTATCGCGAAGCGCACGGCAGTGAGCGCGCTCAGAAATGCCACGGAGGCCAAAATGAATGCCAGTAGCGACATTCGAAAGACCCATTGCAGGCGATCCCGCAGCGTCATTGCTTGGCTCCTCCGTTTGTAAAGCGTAACATGGCGAGCGCGAGGTGCTGCCGTCTCTTTGCGCTACGTGTTTTCAAGTTTCAATCTATTTTTTCTGTAGCAGCGCGGCAAAGAAACCGTCGGTTTGATGTGCGCCGAGCGTAGTGCGGAATTGGCCGGCATCGTCGAAAAGGTTTTTTGCTTCAACCCCGTCGGCGAGGTGCGGGGAGATGGATAACGCTGCTTCACTCGCCGTCACCCGCTTCACGTCGGGTAAGTTGCGAAGGGCTTCAGTAATCACATCTTCGTTTTCTTCTTGTTCGAGCGAACAAGTGGAATATACCAGGCGGCCGCCGGGGGCTAGCTGCTTAAGCGCTGACGCAAGCAAGTCGCATTGCAAACGATTGAGTTCGCGCAATTGTTCGGGCTTCAGCCGCCATCGAATTTCCGGATGTCGCGCCAGAGTTCCGGTCCCGGAGCAGGGCGCGTCGAGGAGTATGCGGTCGAACTGAACGCCGAAGGCCAGCGGGGCCGCAGCGTCCAGTTCAACTATACGAACATTGCCGAGAGTGAGCCGCTTGAATTGTTCGCGCATGGCTCGCAGACGATGGGCATGTCGGTCGGCGGCTACGATCAATCCGTCTTTTCCGGCGCCTCGGGCCAGGGTGGGAGTTTTTCCGCCCGGAGCGGCGCACGAATCCAGGACGCGATGGCCCGGTTGGACATCGAGCAGCAACGGAATTGCTTGCGAGGCTTCGTCTTGAATCGAAATATCGCCGCGACGAAATGCTTCGGTGCGGGTTGGGCTCCCGCCGGTTATCGCGAATGCCGACTGCAAAAGATGGCCCGGTTCCACAGTGAGTCCAGCGGTTCGCAGCTTTTCGAGAATTTCGTCGCGGCGCTCGGGGTGATGCAAAGAGCACGCCAGCCGCGGCGTTCTATTGTTAGCTTGCAGCAGGGAAGTAGTCTGCGTTTTGCCAAGCAGTGCGAGCCAGCGTTCGACCAACCAAACCGGATGAGAATGCAAAATTGAGAGCTGCTCGCTGAATGGGATGTCCGCAGGCAGGAGTTTCTCTGCCGGTTCTTTCGCTTCCGCGGCCAAACGCCGCAGAACCGCATTCACGAGAGACGCAGCCGAAGATTTTCGCGCGCTTTTTACCAATTCCGCAGATTCGTTTACGGCAGCGCGCGCGGGAATGCGTTCAAGAAAACGAAGCTGATACAAGCCCATGCGCAAAGCGATTGCAACCGGCAGATCCAGCCGCTCGACGGGCTTTTTCAACGCGCGCCCAAGCAAAAAATCCAGAAGCCCGCGCCAGCGAAGAACTCCTAGCGCAATTTCCGTTGCCAGCGCCGCGTCGTCCGCTCTTACTCCCGCGCCGAGTTCTGTGTGCAAGACGTCGGTCGCATATGCTCCCTCCGCCTCCACGCGTCGCAATACATCGTAAGCAATTTTTCTGGCAGCACTGATCAGCATTTATTCTTGGAGCGCTCTCAGATATAAGTATTGAAATTGTCGCACAAGGTTAAACGCGCACCATGCCGAGCGGCAAGTCAAACGCTGAAGCTATCGCCGGGCCTCAGGCGTGCGCCATTTGCGAATTCGAGTGCGGTGACGCGCTTTCGTCCTTCGAGCTGTGCGAATTCCAGGACCAGGGCAGTCCCGTCGCCGCAGGAAACCGATACTTTGCCGTCGGCTCCTAAAATTTCCCCGGGTGAGCGTGACCCCTCCGCATGGGAGGTTTGCACGCCGGCTGTTGGAGGCTTTGAAAGCGGACGGCCCCAAATCGCGCAATTTTTCCCGCGAAAGGAGCTGAACGCGCCGGGCCATGGCTGCAATCCGCGAATTCGATTATAGATTTGTTGTGCGGATAGCGACCAATCGATTTTTCCTTCTTCTTTCTTCAGCGCCGGAGCGAAAGTTGCCTGCGGATTATCCTGCGGCACGGGCGTGATCGTTCCGCGCTCCAGGCCGCGCAAGGTCTCTGCCACAAGCGGCGCGCCCGCCTCCGAAAGCCGCGCATACAATTCAGGCGCGGTTTCGTCCGGGCCGATTTCCGTTTCGAATTTCAACAGCATTGGACCGGTGTCGAGGCCTGAGTCGATATTCATGGTCGTCAGCCCGGCGCGTTTTTCGCCGTTCATGATCGCGCGATGGATGGGCGCTGCTCCGCGATATTTTGGCAACAGCGATCCGTGCAGGTTAATCCAACCGAGCCGGGGAATTGCGATCAGCCTCGCAGGAATAATTTGCCCATAAGCGATAATTGCGACCGCATCCGGCGCAGTTCGCTGGAAAAATTCAACCGATTCTTCCGATTTGATTTTTTCGGGCTGGTAAGCGGGGATGCCCGCGGCAATCGCGGCGTCTTTTACAGGTGAACTCGACAAGGCGAGAGAGCGGCCACGTGGCCGGTCAGGTTGCGTCACCACACCTACGATTTGAAAATCGGGTTGCGCAAGCAGATAACGCAGAGAAGGCACCGCGAGTTCGGGTGTGCCGCAAAAAACAATTCTGAGCGGCACGCGCGCCCTACCACTCGCCGGCTTTTTTCATTTTGCGGATTTTGCGCTTGATCATGTCGCGTTTCAGCATGCTCAAGTGCGTGATGAAGAGAATTCCGTTCAAGTGATCGATCTCGTGGCAAAAAGCGCGGGCCAGCAATCCTTCGCCGCGCATTTCAAACTCTTTTCCCGTTGCATCCTGCGCTCGTATGGTCACATATAGAGGCCGCGCAACGTGTGCGCGAAAACCCGGAACCGAAAGGCATCCTTCTTCTTCGCGCTGCTCGCCTTCAGCATGAATAATTTCAGGATTCGCGCAGATCAGCTTGGCTTCCGCATTTTTACCGTTGCTTACATCGATGACCGTAATTCGCAATCCCAACCCAATTTGCGGCGCTGCCAGTCCCACGCCGGAAGCCGCGTACATGGATTCGAACATATCGTCCACAAGCTTCTGCAGATTGGAGTCAAATTTCTCCACGCGCTTGGTGGGAGTTTCCAGAATCGGGTCGCCGTACTTTACGATTGGATGAATCATCTTCGCTACATCATTCCTTTAATCTTGATTCTTATCTAAAACTCGTCGAGCTGCTTTTGGTATCCGTCATAGTTGCGACGCATCTCCTGCATGGAATCGCCGCCAAACTTTTCCAGGAACACTCCAGCCAGTTCCAGCGCAACCATTGCTTCACCGATGACGCCGCCGGCAGGAACAACGCAAATATCCGAACGCTCGTACGCCGCTTTCACCGGCTCTTTTGTTTTCAAATCGGCCGTTTGCAATGGGCGTCGCAAAGTAGAAATCGGTTTTAAATATCCGCGAACGACAATATCGCTGCCGTTGGTGATGCCGCCTTCGATGCCGCCGGCACGATTCGAAGAGCGCGCGAATCTTTTGCTGGTCTCATCGTACAGAATTTCGTCCTGAACTTCCGAGCCGTAGCTCCGGGCATTGTCGACGCCTGTGCCAATCTCAACCGCTTTCACAGCCTGAATGGACATCACGGCGCGCGCCAGTTTTGCGTCCAACTTTTCGTCCCATTGGGCGTGGCTGCCCAATCCTGCCGGAACTCCGCGTGCCACAACTTCAAAAACACCACCGACCGAATCGCCTTCCTTCAACGCGCGCTCCACTTCCGCTTTCATGCGCGATTCGGTGGCGGCATCCACGCAACGCAAAGGAGATTCCGGATTTTTGCACGCCGCAACGATTTCCTGCCAGTCGGCGGCGCGCTCCAGGCGGACATGGCCCACGGCAGCCGTATGGCTCAAGACCGTCACGCCAAATTCGCCCAGAAGCAATTTTGCAAACGCACCGGCAGCGACTCGCGATGCCGTCTCGCGTGCGGATGCGCGCTCGAGTATGTAGCGCGCATCATGAAAATTAAACTTCAGAGCGCCGGCCAAATCCGCGTGGCCCGGGCGTGCTGCGGTCAGTTGACGCTGCGAGTCCTCAGCGCCCTCCTTATCTTCCACCGGCAGCGCCTTTTCCCAATTTTTCCAGTCGCGATTTTCGATGCGCAACGCGATCGGCGCGCCGATCGTTTTTCCGTGCCGCACTCCTGCGAAAATCTCAGCCTGATCATTTTCGATTCGCTGGCGCGCGCCACGCCCATAGCCGAGTTGCCGGCGATGCAATTCGCGCTGAATAAATTCCTGATCCACCGCGAGCCCGGCCGGCAAGCCGGAAATCCACGCCACTAGCGCTTGGCCGTGAGACTCGCCCGCAGTTACAAATCGAAGCATTTTCTCCGGCCAACCCACAAGACAAACTTAATCGCGCGAACGAAAGATTCTACCGGACACACTGACTTGCGTAAAGCGAGGGCATGCGCCAGAAGGATGCCGCCTTCCTAACCTATAACGTAACTGTATTTCAGAAAATGACAGGTCTTACCATAGTCGGCAAATCTATTGGAGTGCCGCGCGTCTTTCAGTGCCCACACCATTTGGGCCGGCGCTTTTCGAGAAAAGACGCAAGTCCTTCGCGAAAATCTTGTGTCCCGCGGATTCGCGCGTTCTCTTGGGTGGCCAATTCCAACTCTTCGCGCATGCGGTTATCGTGGCTGATCAGCAGGCGCTTCGTCATGGCCAGGCTTACCGGGCTGGATTCGACGAACATCGCCGCAACTTCGCGCGCGCGATTCATTAAATCTCCCAGCGGCACAATTTCATTTACAAGTCCCAGGCGAAAGGCGTCCGCGGCGTCAATGACGCGTCCAGTCAGCAAAAGATCGCGCGCGTGTTTTTCTCCGACCTGCCGGCGCAGCATCACCGAAACGAGCGCGGGAATAAATCCGATGCGCACCTCGGTATAGCCGAACTTCGCTTCGGGAGCCGCCACGGTGAAATCGGAAAGCGTTGCCAGCCCGCAGCCGCCGGCGATCGCTGCGCCGTTCACAGCTGTTATGAGCGGCTTGGGAAAACCGTGAACCAGCTGAAACATCCTTGCCATGCGTCGTGAATCAGCCAGGTTTTCGTCGGGCGTTTGGCTAGCGATGGCCTGGAGCATTTCGAGATCCATCCCCGAGCAAAAACATGTTCCCGCACCCGTAAGGATTACGACGCGAATAGAACTGTCCGCTTCGGCTGCGTTCAGTGCAGCGAATAGGTCTTCAATCATCTTCGTCGAAATCGCGTTGCGTTTTTCAGGGCGATTTAGAGTTACGATTACGACCTTGCCTTCTCTCTCATATTTTAGAGTGCTGTATTCCAAGACATCCTCGGTTTTAGTTTACCGTCGGCGAAGTTATGGGATCGATCGTTTTTGGTGCGTGCGAGTATTTTTCGCGCAACTCGTCGGTCATCGCGCAAGCAACTGCCAGAGATTTAGTGTCGATGCCAGTGGAAACGCCGCGCGCGGACAGTGTAGTCAGAATTGCTTCGGTGGGAATATTCCCCACTAACTCATCTCCCGCAAACGGGCATCCGCCCAAACCAGTTAATGCGCCATCGAAGCGCCGGCATCCTGCTTCGTAAGCTGCTAAAACTTTTTCCGGAGCATGTTCCGGACGGCTGTGCAGGTGAACTCCAATTTCAACTCCTGCCACGGCATTTTTCGAAGCGCTGTACAAGCGCGCCACGTCTTCGGGCGACGCCGTGCCCACCGTGTCGGCAAGGGAAACAATTCGCACGCCGACATCTTTCAGCCACACCAACGTTTCATCCACAATTTCCGGCCCCCACGGCTCGTCGTAAGGATTTCCAAAGGCCATGGAAATGTAAATCACAAGATTTTTGCCGGCGGCCTTCGTGTCATTCTGCAATTTCTCAACCAGCAGACGAGTTTCCTCGCGAGACATATTCGCGTTCGCGCGTCGAAAATAGGCGGAGATGGAATACGGATAGCCGATGGTTGTGACCCCGGGCGTCGCCAGAGCGCGTTCGAGGCCCTGCGCGTTCACCACAATCCCTATAATGTCCGGCGCATGCCCCGGAGTGGCCGGCAGCTCGCTTAAGCCTTGCATGACTTCTTCGCTATCGGCCATCTGCGGCACATGTTTCGGCGAAACAAAACTCACCGCGTCGATGTGCCGAAATCCGAGCGCGAGCAAGCGGCTCAAGTAATGAACTTTTTCCTTCGTGGGAACGATCCGGCTCAGACCTTGCCAGGCATCCCGCGGACATTCCACGATCGTTACGTTTTCCGCCATATGTTTTAGTACCACGGACTCCGATAGATGTGAACTGCGTACCAAAGCGCTGAAATTCCACTCACAATGGAAAGCGTCATCAGAAAAACAATTATCCGCGATATCGCGGCTTCCTTCGCATTAATAATTGTCAGAACCAGTGCGACTACAAGTCCGAGATACGCCAGATATTGCGACACCTGATAAATAAACCACATTCCTGAATGCGAATTTGGGCCACCCTGCGAAATTACCCACGAACACGCCCACGCACAGAAACATGGCGAAACGAGCAGCAGAGTGAAGAGTAGCGTGGTGACTCCGCCGCGCTTCGCAACCGCATTTTCCTCGTCCATTTAGGTTTGCAGCACGCCCGTCTTAAACTCAGCTACGTGCGGATTCAATGCCGCCGATTCCAGCGCTTCGATTAAAGCTTCGCGCGTGCGTGCGGGATCGATGATCGCATCTACCCACAGACGAGCAGCAGCATAGCGAGGGTCGGTCTGATGCTCGTAGGTCGCGCGCGTGGTTTCGTAAAGCTCCTTCTTCTCCGCGTCGCTCAGCTTTTTCCCTTCTCGCTCGAGCTGCTTGATTTTAATTTCGAGGAGCGTCCCGGCCGCTGCGTCGCCACCCATCACGGCGTATCGCGCGGTCGGCCAAGCAAAAATAAACCTGGGGTCGTAGGCTTTCCCGCACATGGCGTAATGGCCTGCGCCGAAACTGCCGCCGCAAATCACAGCAATTTTCGGCACCACGCTGTTGGCTACCGCGTTCACCATTTTCGCGCCGGCGCGAATAATTCCACTCCATTCTGCTTCCTTGCCCACCATAAATCCATTCACGTCGTGAAGAAAAACGAGCGGCACCAGGTTCTGATTGCAATCGAGAATGAAGCGCGCGGCTTTGTCCGCCGACTCGGTATAAATCACGCCGCCAAATTCGATTCGCTTGTCGCCCGTGCCGGGCGCGGCCACGGTGACGGACTTTTTCTGGTTGGCTACGATGCCGACGGACCAGCCTCCGATACGCGCGTAACCGCACAGCAGGGTCTGTCCATATTCCGCGCGATATTCTTCGAATTCGCTCTTGTCCACAATGCGTGCAATGATTTCGCGCATGTCGTATTGCTTTCCCGCGTCAGCGGAGAAAATTCCATAAATTTCATCGCCGGGATGTTTCGGTTGCGCTGGCGGTTTGTGATCGAAGGGAGCACGCGGGGGATGGCCGGTCTTATCTATCAGCGCGCGGAGGCGTTTGATGCACGCGTCGTCGTCCGGCTCGCGAAAATCTATGGTGCCGCTAATCTGCGCGTGCATCTGCGCCCCGCCCAATTCTTCCGCGGAAGTTTTCTGGCCGATGGCGGCCTGCACCAACGCCGGGCCCGCGAGAAAAAGGCCGCTTCCTTCCGTCATCAGGATTTTGTCGCACATCACCGGCAGGTAAGCGCCGCCGGCCACGCACATGCCCATGATCGCCGTGATTTGCGGGATGCCCATCGCGCTCATGACCGCGTTGTTACGAAACACTCGGCCGAAATCGTCCGTGTCGGGAAAAACATCTTCCTGGAGCGGCAGAAACACGCCTGCTGAATCGACCAAATAGATCGTGGGGATATGATTTTCAATCGCGATGTTCTGCGCGCGAATTACTTTCTTCGCGGTCATCGGAAAAAACGCACCCGCTTTCACGGTGGCGTCGTTCGCGATAATCATTACGCGGCGTCCGGAAACTTGCGCAAGGCCCGTGATCGTCCCAGCCGCCGGAGCGCCGCCCCACTCTTCGTACATCTCGTACGCAGCGTAGAGTCCCAGCTCGAAAAATTCTACCTTAGGGTCGATCAGCTTGGTGATGCGCTCGCGAGCCGTCAGTCGGCCCTTCTTGTGCTGCGCTTCGATGGCCTTCGCGCCTCCGCATTGACGGATGCGTTCTTCCTCGTTTTTTATTTCCGTCAGCTTATCGATCATCTGCCGGCTGCGCTTCTGAAAGTCGGCAGAGTTCGTGTCAACGCGCGTATCGTTTTTTGTGCTGCTCAAAGGGTCCTTTCTTACACGCCGGCCGCGCTCGTAAGCAGCGCGCGGTGGAAATACGGCATCAGATTGTACCATCCACACTTAGTTTTTGACTTTGCGCTCGGATGGGCTAAAATCAGCCCCGTTCGAGAGCCACGTCTCGAACCAAATTCTTTTCGGAGGATGCCTATGCTCTGCGACACCCGCGCGATCGATAGGTCTGCCTCCGGATTCTTGATTTAAGCCTTCGGATCCGTCCTTTCCTTCAGCGTCGAATTTTTTATCGTTCCGCTCCATGAGCGTATTAAACAGCCCGGCTGCGTCCTGACAGCCCCAAATCGCGATTGGCGCTGCAAGAAAGGAGAATCAAATGGAATTCGTGGACTTGAATCTCGCACGCCGTTTAGAAATGGCGGAAGCTCATGCGTGCCGTGTCTGCGCGGAGGCATTCCACCAGCAGCATCCTGAGTTTCCGGTTGCCGTGGAGGATATCGCCGGCGGCTTCGCAGTTTTTGCCGGCGTGGATTCGCCCGTTACACAGGCGCTCGGCGTCGGCCTACACGGTGGCGTCTCGGACTCCGACCTCGATCGCCTGCAGTATTTTTTCAGCAGCCGTGGCGCGGCGGCGGCCGTCGAGCTTTGCCCGCTGGTCGAGATGTCCTTGTATGACCGATTTGCAAAACGCGGTTTCCGCCTCCTCGAAGTTTCCGATGTGCTGTTCCGAAAGCTCAGTCCGATGGATGGCGAGGCCAAACGAACGCCTTCGAATATTGTCGTCCGCCGAGCCGCGCCGGATGAAGCGCAGCTATGGACGAAAACAGTAGCCGAAGGGTTTGCCGAACATAATCCACTAACGCAGGCGATCCTCGACGTGATGGCGGGTTTCTTTCCGGCGGCTCATTGTTTCCTCGCACTCGCGGATGGCTCGGTAGCAGGAGGCGGCGCGGTTTCCACGCGAGCGGGAGTCTGCGGTCTTTTCGGCGCCAGCACGCTTCCGGAATTTCGCGGTCGCGGCGTGCAAACAGCGTTGCTGCAGGCTCGCATCGCATGGGCTACCGCGCAAGGCTGCGACGTTGCAGGAAGTATTACGCAACCAGGAAGTGGTTCGCACCGAAACATGGAGCGCCAGGGATTTCGTGTCGCATACACGCGCACCAAGCTGATTCGCGCGCTGTCGTGATTTCAAATGGCACACTTTCAACGGGTGGTGTGAGCGGAGCTGGAGATTGCGGAACTACGCGCCCTTCGGAGCAGTCGAAATTCGCCGGCGAATGAAATCTACAATTGCTTGCGTGGGCGTGCCGGGAAGAAAAACCTCCGCGATTCCGCCTTTCTTCAGCGCGGGAATATCTGCTTCAGGAATAATTCCGCCGATCAAAACCGTTACGTCGTCCATGCGCTTTTCGCGCAGCAAGTCCATCAATCGCGGACAAAGCGTATTGTGCGCGCCGGAAAGTATGGAAAGACCGATCACGTCCACATCCTCTTGCACGGCGGCAGAGGCAATCATCTCCGGCGTCTGTCGCAGCCCGGTGTAAATCACTTCCATACCGGCATCACGCAACGCTCGAGCAATAATCTTTGCGCCGCGGTCATGCCCATCGAGACCCGGCTTTGCAATCAACACACGAATTTTCTTATCGGCCATGGCAGGCAAGAATACTTCAAATCGCGCTTCAAACGATAGTCACGCGAGCGCCGTAATTTCCTGCCGGCTACCGCAAGTCGAGCAGGAACTCTTCCAGCATAGAATTAAATTGATCGGCATCATCGACGAATAAAGCGTGGCCCGCGTCTTCAAAAACTTCAAGCTGCGAACCGTGAATCTGCTTTTGCATTGCCAAAATCGTACCCATGTAACTGCTCTTCGCCACGCAGACAATGCTCGGTCTGTCGATTTTCGGCAGCACTGAGCGGTAGTCCGAGACAAAATATCCAACTAATAGCGATACGGCAGTATTAGTCGGCACGCGCAAGGAAGCCTGAGCCACTCTTTTCAGATATTCTTCCGCTTGCGGCTTTTTGAAATTGAGATTGCGAACGAACTCGTTCGTGGCATTCTGCCGGTCCTCTAGCACGCCTTTGAGAAGTCCGAATTTTTGATCGGCGTCGCCAGTGCTGCTGCCACCTGCGTCGTTGTCAACGAACACAAAGCCGGCAAAATCTCCTGTTCCAAATTGGTCGATATAGGCCATTGTCTCAACTACGGCCATCGACCACGCCACGATGACGACCGGCGCAAGATGCAGCTGGGTGACAACGGCTTTAATGTCCCGCGCTCGCGCAGCGGGAAACAGGCCATCGGAAGTTTGCGACGATTCGCCCTGCGATCGCGGGTCCATCGCCACCACTCGATAATCTTTGGAAAAATACGAGATCTGGTTTTCCCATATCCATGCAGGCATGGTCCAGCCCGGAACGAAAAGCAGCGAAGGGAAATTGTGCGCGCCGGTAACCGCAATATTGCCCTTAGTCGGTTTTACATCCGCCGGAAGAGGATTGCCCACCTGGGCGCTCTCGACATTTGCCGATCGTCCCGCTTCGAGATAGTGAATTTTCACTCCGTCAGGCGTGGTGATAAACCCGCTTTTCACCGCCGCAGGTTTCTTGTCTTTCACTTCTGCATTAGTCGGGTGAACCGCGGCACAAACGAATACAAAAAGCGACACAACAGCAAACACGCAAGCTCGACTAGATGTAAGAGTCTTCAATCGCAGACCGCCTCTAAACAGTCGCGTATCAATTGTTGAGGAAATTGTTTTTAAGTGACGGCGACTTCTTCGTAAACGCCGAACACATCGCGCAGCGTGTCGCAAATTTCGCCAAGCGTGGCATACGCTTTCACCGCTTCGTAAATATACGGCATGGTGTTTTCAGTTCCGGCCGCCGCTTTGCGCAGACCCGCGAGTCGCCGTCTAACTTCATCATTCGAACGTTCCGCGCGAAGCTTGCGCAGCCGTTGCGTCTGCCTCTCGGCGACGGTTTCATCGATTTGCAAAATATCCAGCGGCTTCTCTTGGGCAACGTAATCGTTCACGCCCACGATAATTTTATCTTTGCGATCCACCGACACCTGGTAGCGATACGCGGCCTCGGCAATTTCGCGTTGAGGATAAGCGCGCTCGATGGCCGGCACCATGCCGCCCAGCGCATCGATTTTCTCGATGTAGTCCCACGCGCCCCGCTCGATTTCATTCGTCAGCGTTTCTACAAAATACGAACCGCCCAGCGGATCGGCCGTATTAGTTACTCCACTTTCGTGCGCGATGATTTGCTGGGTGCGCAAAGCAACCGTCGCGGCGAACTCAGTGGGCAGCGCCCAAGCTTCGTCCAGAGAATTTGTGTGCAGCGATTGCGTCCCGCCCAGCACCGCAGCAAGAGCCTGCAACGCTGTTCGCACCACGTTGTTATAAGGCTGCTGCGCGGTCAGCGAACATCCGGCAGTCTGCGTGTGGAAACGCAGCGCCCACGAACGTGGACTCTTGGCCCCAAAGCGCTCGCGCATGGTTTTGTACCAGATGCGTCGTGCCGCGCGATATTTCGCGATCTCCTCGAAAAAGTCGTTATGCGCGTTGAAGAAAAACGAAAGCCGCGGCACAAATTCGTCCATTTCGAGCCCGCGGCGAATGCCCCACTCCACATACTCAATCCCATCGCGCAAAGTAAAAGCGGCTTCCTGAATCGCCGTCGAGCCAGCCTCGCGAATGTGGTAGCCGCTCACGGAAATGGGATTAAATCTCGGAGTATGTTTGGTCCCAAACTCGAAGGTATCAATCACGAGCCGCATCGATGGCTGCGGCGGGTAGATGTATTCCTTCTGCGCGATGTATTCCTTCAAAATATCGTTTTGCAGCGTACCGGAAATTTTCTTCCAGTCAGCGCCTTGCTTCTCAGCCACAGCAAGATACATAGCCCAAATCACCGAGGCCGGGGAATTGATGGTCATCGACGTGGTCACGTCTGCGAGCGGAATCTTGTCGAAAAGTGCTTCCATGTCGGCCAGCGAACTGATCGCCACGCCGCACTTTCCCACTTCGCCTTCCGATAAAGCGTGGTCCGAGTCGTATCCCATCAGCGTAGGCAGATCGAAAGCCACGGAAAGGCCCGTCTGTCCTTGAGAAAGCAAATAGCGGAATCTGCGGTTGGTATCTTCAGCCGCGCCGAAGCCGGCAAATTGACGCATGGTCCACAGCCGGCCGCGATACATGGTGGAGTGAATTCCGCGCGTGTAAGGAGGCTCGCCGGGATAGCCGAGGTCGCGTTCAGGATTCCAATCGGGCAGGTCTGCTTCGGTGTAAAGACGTCGGATGGGATAGCTGGAAACGGTTGTGAAATCCGCGGGACGCTCCGGAGATTTCTCCAGAGTAGGCTTAAGAGTTCTCTCTTCCCAGTCGCGCTCCGCTTTTGACGGACGACGCTCGGTGTCCGGTTCCGGCGCCGAATTACGCTTCAGTGGATCAGCGATTTTGTCGCCAATTTTTTCGGCCATGAGCGAGGCTCCTTGGACGGCGGGAAATTCTCAATTCGAAAACTCTCTCTCGCTGATTCTAGGTCAATGCGATATCGGCAGCAAGCGACGGGATTTGCTTTGATTGCGAACTGCTGTCGTAGCGCCGGCTTGTCTGCCGGAAGGCGGGGCTTTAGCCTGCCTACCGGCAGGCAGGCCCGGCATCTTACGGTTTCTTCGGATGAATGGCCCGTCAGGTAGTAGCGGTCTTACTTCGCCCCAATCGAATCGCCAACATCCGGCGTTCCAGGGATATTCTTATCGCGATAGATCTTCCCCCGCAGCGCATCAGCCATCGTGATCCGATTAACTTCCAGCGTGCGCCCCATAGCTTGGTTGAAGTTCACCAACGCCTCTTCCAGGTTGACCTTGGCTCGCAGCTCCGTGCCTTCCGCCGCGGTCAGGTCGCGCGAACGGAGCACCACGTTGTAGCTGGTTGACGACCCGAGCTGATATTTTTTCTGCTCGGCATCGAGGGTTTGCTGCGCCAAGGTCCGCGCTTTCTCCGCCGCCGCTACCTGCGCGCGGTCTTGCTGCAGGGCGATCATCGCGTTGCGAACGTTCAGCACAATCGTATTTTGCGTTTGACGATACTGCGTCTGCTGCACGCGTTCATTCAAAAGCGCGCGCGCGTTGTCCGCTTGAGCCGAGCGGTTGCGTATTGGAATAGAAAAAGTCACGCCCGCTGCGTAGGTGGGGTACGCGTTCGAGAATAGGCTTGAGAGAGCGTTTCCCAGGCCGTTAGTTTTTACAGCCATTGGGAATACCGGAAACCCCACCACTTCGTTGCCAATCTGGAGACCTGTCATAGAGTCAACGATCGGCTCGCTCGGAATAGGCTGAATTGATGTGGGAGTCGTGGAACTCGAACTCACGGAATTTCCCGATAAACCTTGCGCGCTATATTGCGCGTACAAATCGAGCGTCGGTAAAAGAGCGTTTTTCGTAGCCTTCGCTTCGATCCCCGCATTCTTCAGATTCATATCCGCCTGATAAATTTCCGGCCGCTTCTGCCAAGCTTCCTTTACCGCATCTGGCAGTGGAATGTTCTCGACCACTTCCGGGGTAGCAATCGTCGTCGTTGGCACGATTTCAATTCCGTCCAGCTCGGGAGCCATCAGGTTCTTAGTGATGTCGTTCAGCAGAACAGTCTGCTGCTGCAACCGCGTAGTCTGCGCCACGATCAGGTTCTGCCGGTCGGTAGCGACCTGCGATTCCGCGGTGAGCACATCCAACGGCGCCATGGTGCCGATCTGCAGCTGTTTCTTGTTGTCTTCGAACAACTTTGTGGAAACGCCGACGGCAGCTTCCTGCACTTTCACATTTTCGCGGTCGTACACCAATTCCCAATAGTCATTCGAAGTTTGTTGTACGGTTGCCATCACCTGTTGCGCGAGCTGCGAGTCCGCTACCTTCAGCGAGTTCTTGGCTTCCAGAATGTAGCGAGTGTTCACCAGGATGCCGAAACCGTTCAGCAGTGGTTGGGTCAGCGTAGCCGTCAATATCGGGTTCACGTAGGGATTGAACAAGTTTTCCGGCGTGTTGGATGCCGCTCGAGTGGTATCTAACGTCGTCGTGAAATTCGTGCCGGTATGAAATCCCTGCGTGTATCCGAAATTGTAGGTGTAGCCATTTGTTGTCAGGCTCGGAATCGTGGACGAGGTTCCAACTCCGGTAATGAGCGGGTTGTTGACCGGGATTGTTGACCGTTGCCAGCCCACCGTTCCAGAAACGATCGGATCGAATGAAACCGACGGCGAAGTGCCCAGCACGATTTGTTGCGTATTGGCAAATTCCGGAATTCCGCCCGCTTTTGCTTTCAAGATTTGCGATTCCGCAATCCACGGCGTGTACTTCTGCACCACGATGTTTAGATTGTTTTCGAGCGCCAGCGAAATTGCATCTTCCAGGCTCAGCGTCAGCTTGCCGTTCTGAATCAACTGGTCCAGACGTGGAGAATTCGTCAGCATCGGCTGCGGAACTTTGGCTGCGGTGTAAGGCCCGATAATGTTGGGGAAGAACGGTTTTCCTTTGGCATAGTCGGGGCCGAGACTCATCTTCATTTCGCGCGCTTCTTTTGCCGCGGGAGTCTGCGGCTGCTCCTTGAGCTGAGTGCCCGACGGCTCCTGCGTCTGTCCTGGTTGAGCTTGCCCGGGTGTCTGCTGGGATTGCGCTGGTTGTGGCTGGTTCGGTTGTCCCTGTTGCCCTTGCTGGTCCTGCGACGGAGCCCCTTGGCTTGCGGGATTCTGACCTTCTTGAGCCTGAGCAAAGACCGGGGACACGACCAAAGAATAAACCGTCAGAACCACCAGAGCAGCATTGCTAAACCTTCGAATCATCGTCGTTTTTCCTCTCAGCATGAGTGGGACGTTGAAGCGCTCGCGCACTTCACTTTACCTAAACGCGCGCACACACCACTTTGTTTCAAATGGCCTATTTCGATGCAACGAGGCGGCCACGCGTATCCGGTTGAATTTAGACGGTTAATCGGGATTTTCAGCTCACAGCTCGTTCATTAGCGAACATTATTGTTCGCAATCGAACAAATGGACACCGGAGTGTAGCATCGCCCTCAATCGCTGACAATCTTGCGAAAAAGCGCGAATTTCGGGATCACGAAGCCTGCGGGTAAACGTTCGCGAAATTTCCGGACTGGGCCGTGCGTAGCACTGAATGGGTAGAGGCCATCCGCTAATTTGACACTTTACAGCGCAAGGGCCTAACATGCCCGCCATCCACATGCGAATGGACAAGGGAAGCATCGTTAATTTCGGCTCACGCGTGGCCGCCATTCTGTTGATTTGCATTGTGTGGTTGTCCCTCGCGCTCAGTGCGCACGCGCAACAAGGTCTCCCCAAAACCAAGCCAGCCGGATACGTCAACGATTTCGCCGGCGTGCTAAGCCAATCCGCTCGCGCGCAGCTTACGGCGCTTTGCACTGAGGTTGATCAGAAGGCACACGCGCAAATTGCAGTCGTCACCGTGAAGTCACTAGAGGGAAAGCCCGTCGAGGATTATGCGATTGCGCTCGCCACGCAATGGGGTGTGGGCCCTAAGCAATCTGACCGAGGCGTGTTAATCCTCGTTGCTCCTCAAGAGCATAAGTATTGGACTACGGTCGGTTATGGACTTGAGCCCATCCTTCCGGATGGGAAAGTTGGCGGCTTTGGCAGAGAAGCAGTTCCATATCTGCGCGACGGAAATTACGACGCTGCATTACTTCTCATAACTCGTCGGATCGCAGATGTGATCGCCCAAGATCGGGGCGTTACACTCAGTGGGTCGGCGCCGTCATCGCCAAGACCTGTTTATCACAACAAACAAGAAAATGGTTCTGGGCCTGTCGCGATCATCCTGCTTTTGATCTTCATCTTCCTTTTTATTTCGAGTGTATTCAGGCGCGGAGGTGGTAGACGCGGCGGAGGGGGTGGCTGGTGGGTTGGCCCGATGATAGGCGGAATGATGGGCGGAGGCGGTGGGTTCGGCGGGGGAGGATTTGGCGGGGGGGGCGGCGGTGGGGGATTTGGAGGTTTCGGTGGCGGTTCATTTGGTGGCGGTGGAGCGGGGGGCAGTTGGTAACTCGCATAGACGTTTAAGGAAGGGCGTGGAATGGAAGCCAAGCTTGCTGAACTTGTAAATCGGCTGAAGGCCGCGATTCAAGACAACCTAAAAACTGTCGTGCTCTACGGCTCCGCAGTCACCGGAGAATTTCGCGCCGGGCACTCGGACCTGAACGTTTTGTGCGTAGTCGAACGAGCCGATGCCACCGCATTGGAACACCTGCACCCCGTCGCCGAGTGGTGGATTAAACAGGGCAACCTGGCGCCACTTTTATTTACTCATGACGAGCTGCGCCAATCGGCGGACATCTTCGCCATCGAGCTTCTGGATATGAAACTTCACCACCGCGTGCTTTACGGCACGGATTTTCTCGCCGACTTCGAAGTCCCTTTGCAATTGCATCGCCTGCAAGTGGAACGCGAGCTTCGTACGGACTGGCTGCGTCTGCGGCAAGCGGTCCTGAGCGCGCCCCTCAGTAATAAAATTCACGTGGATATCATGCTGAAATCCGTTTCCCCAATTTGCGCGCTGTTTCGCCATGCGCTGCTTGCGCTCGGTCACGCCCTGCCCGCCACTAAACGCGAAGCCCTTGATGCAATTGCGACACTAACAGGGGCCGATCCCACCGCCTTTCAAGCCATTCTTGACGTGCGGGAAGGCAAAAAGAAGGTAAAGGACCTTGACGTGGAAGCAACACTAAACGCCTACCTAGACCTGGTCGGTGTCGTAACGAACGAAGTGGATCGGCGTTTGGGCACAACCTAGATTCCCGGGGAGGACGCGAGAGGGCTCGTGGACTGTGGTTTGGCGGGAGAGAATACAGCAATGTTTGTGGGCTGCGGCTTTAGCCACAGCATAAACTTCGCGAAAGTGAGCGGCTTCAGCCGCCAGCGTCCGGATTTTCAGTTTACGCTGCGGCATCAAAACGATTTTGATAGGAGGAGTTCATGAAAGCAGTCTTAGTGCTTATCGCAGTGCTGGTGATAATCGCGCTGATCGTCGGCGGCTCTTACGTTTCACACCGCAATCAGATGGTCACGCTGAACGAACAGGTAAAATCTAACTGGGCGCAAGTGGACGTAGTTCTGCAGCGCCGCGCCGATTTAATCCCCAACCTGGTTGAGACGGTGAAAGGCTTCGCCGCGCACGAAGAAACCGTTTTTGGCGATATCGCAAAAGCGCGTTCCGCGTTGATGAACGCGCAAACTCCTCAGGATAAGATCGCCGCGAACGGCCAACTTGATGGCGCCCTAAGCCGCTTGCTGGTAATTGTCGAAAATTACCCGCAGCTTAAATCCAACGAAAATTTCCTGCGCTTGCAGGACGAGCTGGCCGGCACAGAAAATCGCATCGCCGTGGAGCGCAAACGCTATAACGACTCCATACAGGCCTACAACACTTACATCAACCTATTCCCCAATAATATTTACGCAGGGTGGGCCGGCTTCAAACGCAACGACGCTTACTTCCAGGCGTCGCAGACTTCGCGCGAAGCTCCCAAGGTGGAATTTCCCGCCGCCAAGCCATGAGGCGCAATCGGGCGACTTAATTGATTCTTATATTTCGAGATGGAGGCGAAACGCGATTTGCAGAGTCGTTATGATGATTTAGCGTGGGTCGGCGGGGTGTGAGAGTGTGGCGCTCCTGCGCGTTTGCGCTCGGACGGATCCCAATCATTCGGGGGAAACGCAATGCGCCAGAACTTCGGCGACGGCTCCGAAAACTCGAAAGCTACTTCCGATTTGCCATCCCTGGTCTCGCCCAGGAAACATACCGTGCAGGCCAATTCTTCCTGCGTCTGAGGATTGATAATTCTAAGATTCTGCCCGCGCTTCACCTTGGTGCCCAATAGCACCAGACAGCCGTTCGCATTCACCGTAATTGTTTTGGTTTTTTCTTCGAAGGACTGATCGGTTTCCGTCCCGCGTATGACCACCGACATGCCAATACGCACGCGTTGCGTTCGCCGCGGCTCGGAGTATGTCTTACCCTCGGCGTCGCGTGATGGTTCTTTCAGCTTTGCCATCTAATTCTCCGATATTCAACGAACAAGCCAGCGAAACCGTTCCTTTTCGACACGCGTTGTACCGCGATTCCCATTCTGGGAGCTCTCATCTGCTGATGAATTTAGGCCTAACTCGCCGTTCTCCGCAAAAAACCTGCCAATAGAATCGCACATTATTTTACCGCTATAACTTGGGCGTCTAACCAAGGTTAAATAAAAGTTACCTCAGTTTCCATTACCGCGGTCGCGTAGTTCCAATTATTTTCACGGCGCCCTCTTTCGGAAGAGCCCTTTTTTATGAATGGGTTATCTGCCTTTGAAAGGCACCGAACCTGGAACCTTGACCCTCTTTCCCAGCCGCGCTACGCTAGATAGTATGAAAATTCCTCCTGGCCGTTGTGCCCGCGACACTGAATGAAACAAACCGTCCGACTTGCCGGCGGCATCAACGAGCTTTTTGGCACCCTCGACGAAAATATCAAGCTCTTCGAGTCAACCTTGCACGTTACTACCCACTTGCAGGACCACGATCTTGAAATCGAAGGCGCGCCTGCCCAAGTGGAGCGCGCCGCTCAAATTCTTTCCGAATACAACAATCGCATCCGCGAAGGCCGCGTCCCGGGCAGCCAGGAAGTAAAATCGCTGCTCCGCATCGCTACTGCCGAGCCTTCATCGGAACTCCGCGGCGCTTTTTCGCCCACTCGAACGCGCTCGTTTGGCAAGAAAAGCATTGCTCCGAAAAGTCCCAACCAGCGCCGATATATCGAAGCGCTTGAAACTTTCGACATGGTCTTCGCCATCGGCCCAGGAGGAACGGGAAAAACTTACCTTGCCGTAGCTCTGGCCGTTTCTGCATTACTTTCAAAACAAGTGAATCGCATCATCCTGGCGCGCCCTGCGGTAGAAGCAGGCGAACGCCTCGGCTTTCTCCCCGGCACGCTTCAGGAGAAGGTCGATCCCTACATGCGTCCCCTCTATGATGCGCTTCATGACCTGCTGGAAGCGGATAAACTTGAGAGTTATCTCGAAAAGGGCATCATCGAGGTCGCCCCTCTGGCTTTCATGCGCGGCCGCACGCTAAACGATTCCTTCGTCATTCTTGACGAAGCGCAGAACACTACCAGCGAGCAAATGAAAATGTTCCTTACGCGCCTGGGCTTCAATTCCAAGGCCGTGATCACCGGTGACGTCACGCAAATCGATCTGCCGGATTCACGCCGCTCCGGACTGATCGAGGCTATCGAAGTTGTCGGCAAGATCGAAGGCATCGCCATGGTTTACTTCGATGAGCATGACGTAGTGCGCCACAGCCTGGTCCAGCGAATCATTAAAGCCTATGACGAACATGGCGCGTTGAACCCGCGCGACAAGTATCACCGAGCCTAGCTCGCGCACATGATTCTAAACCGCCAGCGCCGGGTCCGTGTTTCCATTGATGATCTCGAAAAATTTTCTGCCAGAGTGCGTAAGCTTCTGAAAATTCCGGCCGACGCGGTTACGATTTGCCTGGTCTCCAGCGCCGACATCGCGAAGTGGAATCGCGCGTACCGTGGTAAAAATAAGCCCACGGATGTATTGTCGTTCACAACGGATGAGCCGAGTGCCAAGCAGCGAGTTCGCAAGTTACCTCGCAGGCGAACGTCTGCGAAATCAGACGACGGTGCCTCGCGGCCGTACTGGGGTGACATCGCCATCGCGCCCACGATTGCTCGCCAAAACGCGCGGCGCTTCGGACGCGAGCTCGACGATGAACTGCGCATTCTCATTCTTCACGGAATTCTTCATCTAATGGGTTACGATCACGAAACCGATCGTGGACAAATGGAGCGGCGCGAAATATGTCTTCGCCGCCAACTTGGTCTAGCTCGGTAATGCCGATTCTCATATATACGCTGGGCATTCTCGCGCTCACCTCGATCCTTTTATTTTTCTCTTATCTCGACCGTGTCTATCGTGAACTCGGCCGCGTGTCCACCGGACGCACGCACGCCCATCTGGAATTGTTCGAAGCCGAAGTCGAGCCGCGTTTCCATATGGATCGCCAACGCGCCGCTCTAGCTTTCAGTCTGCTTACGCGACTTTGGCTTGTTATGGTGGCGGCCATCACCGCGCGAGCCGTAATCTTTTTTGCCCTTGGCACCTGGGAAGCCGCTCTGGAAATGATTTTTTTTCTCGGCGCGGAAGTAGTGGTGGCCATGCAGTTTCTACCGTCGCTGCTTCTGGCGCGCGCGCCGGGGAATTGGATCGCGCCATTCGTCCCGATTGTCCGCGTCTTTGTATTTCTTACTTGGCCCGTGCTGGCCGTCCTCGAATTTCTCGTTTCCGTACTTCATCTCTCAGAAGAAGAACAAAACGCTCCGGCGGCTGAACAGCAAGCCATTGAAAATTTTGTGGATGCTGCCACCGAAGAGGGAATCATCGAACAGGACGAAGCACGCCTGATCGAACAAGTGGTTGAGTTCGGCGACAAGCGCGTCCGCGAAGTAATGACTCCGCGTCCCGACGTGATCGCCATACGCGCCACGGCCTCACTCGAAGAATTGCGCGAACTGGTGGTAGACACCAAATTTTCTCGCTTGCCGGTCTTCGAAAAATCGCTGGACGATATCGTCGGCATCGTCATGGCGCGCGACATGCTCGAAGTCGCCGACAGCGATGCTGCCAATCGCAGAGTTCGCGAACTGATGCGCCCCGCTCTGTTCGTGCCCGAAACAAAATTCGGCTCCGAACTGTTGAAGGAAATGCAGCGCAAAAATCAGCAGATGGCCATCGTGATTGACGAGTACGGGTTGATGGCAGGCCTCGTCACCATTGAAGACCTGGTGGAAGAAATCGTCGGCGAGATTGGCGAAGAAGATCGCCGGCCCACGCCGGATGTAATCCGCGAATCGGGCGGCTCGTTAATTGTTCGCGGCAGCGTTCCGGTAGATAAAGTGGGCGAGCTGTTTGGAGTAAAGCTCGACGCCGCCATGCAACATTCCAGCGCCAGCACCATTGCAGGCCTGCTCAACAGTCTAGCGGGCCACGTGCCGCGCACCGGCGAAGTGATCGATGCCGACGGCGTTCGCTTCGAAGTCCTCGAAGCTAACCAACGCAAAGTGCTGCGCGTCCGCGCCCGCCTGAATTAATTTCTCTTCAACGACATTGCCCGAAATATTTCAGCTCACTTGATGGTCCGCTGGGAACTGTTCGTATCAACCGCGAAGGCGTACAATTATTGTACTCATGGCATTCAAATCCGGTTTCGTCGCGATTGTTGGGCGCCCCAACGCGGGAAAATCTACTCTTGTAAATACGCTGGTCGGACATAAAGTAGCCATCGTCTCGCCCAAGCCGCAGACCACACGCAATCGCATCCAGGGAATTCTGAATCGCGACGACGCGCAAATCGTCCTCGTCGATACGCCCGGCATTCATCAGCCCGAAAACGTTCTGAGCCGCATGATGATGGACGAATTGCAGTACGCGCTGGAGGGAATCGATATTCTTTCGCTCATCGTCGATGCCGCCGCCGATTTCGGCGCGGGCGACCGCTTCTCGATTGAATGGGTTCGCCGTTTCCACGGCCCCGTTTTTCTTTTGCTGAATAAAGTGGATAAGCTTCGCAAACAGCTTCTGCTGCCGCTGATCGAGCGCTACAACAAAGAATTCGAATTCGCGGAAATTTTCCCCATTTCAGCGCTCACCGGTGCCGGCTGCCTGGACCTCGTCAACTCCTGGCTAACTCTTCTACCGGAAGCGCCGCCGCATTTCCCCCCCGACCAATTCACGGATCAGCCCGAGCGTTTTCTGGCCGCAGAACTCATCCGCGAAAAAGCGATTCTGATCACCCGCGAGGAAGTGCCGCACGCCATCGCCGTCCTCGTGGATAGTTTTGAAGAAGGAGAGAAACTCACGCGCATTCGCGCCACGATTTACGTGGAGCGCGAAGGTCAGAAGGGGATCTTAATCGGCAAAGGCGGCGCCACGGTCAAAAAAATCGGCACGCAGGCGCGCGAGGAGCTGGAACTGATCCTCGGCAAAAAAGTTTTTCTCGAACTGATGGTGAAAGTTCAACCGCACTGGCGCCAGAATTCCGCGATCGTTCGCCAACTCGATTGGCGCCGCCAGCTGGAACAACTCGCCGACTACCAGGAATAAGCCGGTTTTGCCTTCGTAGCGCCGGGTTTTAACCCGGCATCTTGCTTTTTTCCTCTATTCCCGCGCAGGCGCGATTCCCAGCGACCGCATCTTCCTATACAAATGGCTGCGCTCCAGCCCTAGAACTTGCGCCGCCTTAGTCATGTTCCAGCGATTCTCTTCAAGCTTGCGCAACACAAACTCGCGCTCGTACGCCGACCGCGCTTCGTGCAAGCTCTCATACGGCTTCTGCGGGCTTTTCGACGCGCCGCGAAATAACTCCGGCGGCAAATGATGCGGCTCAATCCGCGGCGACGGGCAAATAATAACCAGCCGCTCCACCAAATTTTTCAACTCGCGGACGTTGCCGGGCCAGGGATACCCCAGCAGCACATCCAACGCCGCCACGCTGAACTCTTTTTGCTTCTTGCCATACTCTTCGCAAAACGCTTTCAGAAAGTGCGCCGCAATAATTGGGATGTCTTCGATGCGATCGCGCAGCGCCGGCACGTAGAAGGGAATCACGTTCAGCCGGTAAAATAAATCCTCGCGAAACGCATTGCGCCCGATTTCCTCTTCGAGTTTCTTGTTGGTGGCCGCGATCACGCGAACGTCCACAGTGATCGGCGTATTCGAGCCCAAAGGCTCCACGCGCTGCTCTTCCAGCACTCGTAGAACTTTCGACTGCGTCTTGAGGCTCATGTCGCCCACTTCGTCCAGGAATAACGTTCCGCCATTCGCCTTCAGAAATTTGCCCACTTTGTCTTCGCTAGCGCCTGTAAAACTTCCTTTGCGGTGCCCGAACATTTCCGATTCGATTAGCTCTTCCGGTATCGCCGCGCAATTTACTTCCACGAATGGCATCGACTCGCGCGAGCTGCTGGCATGCAGCGCGCGCGCAACCAACTCTTTGCCCGTTCCGCTTTCTCCGTAAATCAAGACGCGCCCATTCGTCGGCGCGGTCAAAGCAATCTGTTGCCGCAACGCCTTCATCGGCACGCTGCTGCCCAGGATTTGGTGCTTCTCTTCAAGTTCCGCGCGCAGCCGGCGGTTTTCTGATTCCATCCGCAGATATTCGAGCGAGTTACGTACGACCAGAATTACCGTTTCCAGCGAGAGCGGTTTCTCGATGAAATTGAAAGCGCCCAATTTCGTGGCGCGAACCGCCGTCTCAATATTTCCGTGCCCCGAAATCATTACAACCATGGGCGCTTCGTCCCGGATTTGAATCTGCTCCAAAGTTTCGAGACCGTCCATTTTCTTCAGCCACACATCCAACAAAATTAGATCGAAGTTTCGCCGGCCGATCCGTTCCAGGCACTCTTCGCCCGAGGCCACCGCTTCAACTTCGTACCCCTCGTCGCGCAGCAAAGCTCCTAGCGATTCGCGGATTCCGCTTTCGTCATCAACAATCAGTATCGTCGCCGCCATTTATTTTTCAGATCCTTGGGCTGACTCTCTCAAGATTTCTATAAACAAAAACGCTGCCGCTGGATTTGACGCCTACGCCGCCGGAATTCCCGCCGAAACTTGCGCCGTCACAGTTTCCGCGGCCGGGAAGCGAATCAGAAAGCGAGTGCCGCTGGGCAAATTGTCTTCCACGCGAATAGTTCCAAAATGCTCGGCGATAATCCGGCTCGCAATCGCGAGACCCAAACCCGTTCCACGTTCGCGCGTGGAAAAATGCGGCAAGAAAAGTCGTTCCTTATCCTGCGGCGAAATGCCGTGCCCGCTATCGGAGATTTCGACTTCCACCGCGTCGCCATCGCCTTCCACACGCGTTGCTACACGCAAGCGTCGGACTGTCGAGCCCTCCATCGCCTCCGCCGCGTTATCAATCAGATTCGCCACCACGCGCCGCAGTAATTCGGGATCAGCCTTCACCGGAGGCAGCGTTGGAGCAAGCTCGGTCTTCAGCGTGATTCCTTCCAGCCGGCCGCGAAATAAATCGAGCGCGCTGGACACGATCGAATTCAAATCCGCCGAAGCCAGACGCGCGGAAGGGAATCGCGCAAATTGCGAAAACTCGTTCACCAGCGATTCCAGCGTCTGCACTTCGCGTTCAATTAATCCCGCGCATTCCGCTACGAGTCCTTCTAATTCCGCGGGCCTGCCATTAGGTTGCGATGATGCTGCACGCTCCAGATGGCGCAGCAGTCGCTGGGCGGAAAGCTGTATCGGCGTCAACGGATTCTTGATTTCATGCGCGATGCGCTGCGCCACTTCCTGCCAGGCGGCGGCTTTTTGCGCACGCAAAAGATCGGTCAAGTCGTCGATAACTACGACAAATCCCGGATTCGAGCGCCGCGGCCCCAGCGAACTCACCGTCACCGCAGCGCGAACTAAACGCCCCGCAGTAGCGATTTCAATTTCGCGCGACGCCGCGCCCATGCGCAACGACCTCCTCATCAAATGCAGCACCGCGCGCCCCGCTTCTTCACCCAGCAAATCCGTCAGCGTGTGCGCATTGCGCGCGTGTTCGCCCAGAATCATGGTGATCGCCGAATTTACGCGCGCCACTTCGCCCGACGCGTTCAGCGAAACCACGCCGGTGGGAATATTTTCCAGAATCGCTTCCATCAATTTGCGGCGTCCTTCGCGCTCCTCGATGGCTTGCTCCAGGCTCTTGGTAAACTCGTTAATCTGGCGTCGCCCCGCTCCCAGCTGGTCGGTCATTCGATTGAACGAGCGCACCAGCGTGCCAAGCTCGTCCTGCGCTTGCACCTCGATGCGATGATCGAAATTGCCGCGCGAAATTTCTCTGGTAGCTTCGGCCAGCGCCTGGATCGGAAGGGTCACCTGCTTCGAAAGAAACAGAGCCACCCACGTGGTAGTGAAGAGCAGCAGCAAAGTAATCAGCATCAGGGTGAGCAAAATTTCGCGCTTGTAATCACGCAGGCGCTGCTTCTGCTGCGCGTAAGATGCCATCTGCGTTTCGATATTGGTGTAACGTTGCAGGAAATCGTCCGGCAAGTGCCGCGCCGCATATAGCGTGAAGTTTTGCCGAGGCGCGTTTCCCGCGATGTATAGCTGACTACCCGCTTGCCACACTTGAGCGCCGCTACGCAGCTTGCGAACGAATTCAGGCGCCCCAGGACCGCGGTTGTCCGCACGATTATCTTTTTCCGCCGAGCTCTGCAGACCCAGGTTCCAACCTCTCTCAAAATCCATTCCCGCGCCTACTCGGCCGTCAAAATCCGCAATCCACGCTGCGTCGGTGGTGCGGCTCAAGACTAGAAGACTTTGGTCCGGAGTTTCACGCATAGCTGCCTCGGAAGCCAGCGCGTCGAGTCTTTTCAGTTCAGACGCGCCGAAGCCGGTCAGCAGCACCTGGCTTTCTTCGTTCGCTATTTCCAGCGGACGCGGAAACCATAGGTTGAGGGTTCGATTCAGCAGCGCGTAGCTGAAGAAGAACAGGAACACGACCGGTAGCAACGAAACGCCCATCGCGCCCAAAACCATTTTCGCCTTAAATCGCGAGCCAATCTGACGAACCCGCCGCTCGTTCCACAGCCGAAGAAGGCTTCGGGTCATGATCAACGTGAAAATTAGGAGCCCTGCGGCTATTACGGTGTTTAGCGCGAACCAAATTACCAGGCCGTTTCCCTCTTCCGGATGTAGGGGGATTCGCAAGGAGCCCAGCGTGAACACGGCGGCCGCTAGTAGCACGATAGCTACGAGACCCAACGTTAACCAGAGCCGCCGTTTTCGCTTTGACCGGTGGTTCTTCACCGAGCCGCCTTCTTGTCGGATTTTGAGGGTGACCGCAAGACGCCAAAGGCGCGAATTACCGTCGGATTAAGCCCATTTGGCATGGAAAATTTAGATTAGAGGGCAAATTAGGGCTTGTCAAGGAAGTGTTGCGTATATACCACACTATTGTGGCTCTTTTTCGTTAGGCCCAGCGGCCATTGGCAAATTGAGCGTCGCTATGCCGAATCCCGCCCACGCCGACAGCAATCATCCATTAGTGCGCTGGAATTCCCGCATGAAACCAACTAGCAAAGACACGGCATCCAGCGTTACCGCGTTGTAGAGCGACACGCGCATCCCACCCACCGATCGATGTCCGGCGACGCCTGCAATGCCCACCGCTGCGGACTCTTCCGCAAACTTTTTCTCGATCTTCTCGTCTCCGCCCCCTAACCGGAACACCACGTTCATGCGCGACCGCGATTCCTTCGAGACCGGACACGAATAAAACCCGCCGGCATCAATCGCGTCGTACAGCAATCGTGCCTTCTCTTCGTTCCGCTTCTCGGCGGCAGCTACTCCGCCCTCCGCCGCCAGCCACTCAAGCACCAGCCCCACGATATACACCGCAAACGTTGGCGGTGTATGGAACAGCGACCGCTCCTTGATCTCGGTCCGATATTGCAGCAGCGTCGGCAATTTCTTGTCCGCGCGCTCCGCCAGATCCCGCTGTACGATCGCAACCGTCACTCCAGACGGCCCCAGGTTTTTCTGCGCGCCCGCAAAAATCAGTCCAAACCGGCTCACGTCAATATGCCGCGACGCAATGTCGGAAGACATATCCGCAACAAGCGGTACTTTGCCTGTCTGCGGAAACTCGCTCCACTGTGTTCCTTCAATCGTATTGTTCGACGCCATGTAAACATAGGAAGCGTCCGGCGAAAGCACGATTTCTTGTTTACGCGGGACGCGCGTAAATTTTTGCGCCTCCGTGGAAGCCGCCAGCCTGAACGGCACGCCTTTCTCAAGTTCGACGATCGCCTTCGCTGTCCACATTCCCGTGTGCAGCACGTCCACGGATTTTTCCGGCAGGCACAAATTCATCGGCACCATCGTGAATTGCAAGCTTCCGCCGCCCTGCAGAAATAGCACCGCATATTCTTCGGGTATTGCCATGAGCTGGCGCAGATTCCGTTCTGCGCGGAAAAGTATTTCTTCGAATTCCGGAGAGCGGTGCGTCATTTCCATCACCGACATTCCTGTGCCGCGATAATCCAGCAATTCTTCGCGAATGCGTTCCAGCACAGGAAGCGGTAAAGTGGCGGGCCCTGCATTGAAATTGAACACGCGTTTCACGCCGCGTGGAGTTGCAATAGGAGTAGTAGTCACTCTGGCCTTCTCTTTCCGGCGCTCAACGCCGCGCTCGCATGGCTGGTGCGCGCCATGTGATCCCCACGTCAGATTATCAGAACAAACGAAGCGATACGAGAACGCCGCTAGCTCCGCAACGCACGCAAGTCTCTTTTCGCGCGACTACGTGCTACTACGCGCCATTACATGAATGAGCACGCGCAGCAATATCGGGTAATCGCGAGCAAAAGTCTCGTGGCATTATTTGCAAGCGATTCAGGGGGAGACTGTGCCGAAGGCAAGCCGAGTAGTGATCTCAGCGACTTTAGCGATTGGCGGGCTTGTGGCCGGTTTTATGGCAACGTATTACGTCCTGTCCACTGCCTGGACCCATTTATTTGTCAGGCCTGAACAAGTTGTTGTCAGGGACATCTACGTGGCTCTCGCGCTGTCCGTCATCGCGGGATTAATTGCCGCAGCGCTGATTCTGAGGTTTACAACGCACTTCTATCGGACTCCTCAGATTCGCGCTCTTCGTTCCGACTTGGATCGACACTCGAAACGCCCCGCCTTGACACTTTGAATATCCTGCCAGTAGACTAAAATGCTCGTCATAGGTTGTGGAGCAAAACGGAATGCTTCTGTCGCGGGATTATGTCGGCTATATGGCCAAAGAGGTGGTGAAACGCCTCGCGGCCCAAAAGATGATCGAAATAAAGAACGTAGAAAACCTTACGCAGCAGGTGCGTCAGGTGATGGCTGACGAAGTCACCGTGGAAGACCGTGTGAACGAAGAAGTCCGCGAGATTCTTGCGAAATACTCCGATGAAATGAAGCGCACGGGCGTTTCGTATCAGGAAATGTTCAAGAAAGTGAAAGTCCAGCTCGCCCGTGAAAGGAAATTAATTCTCCGCTGATATGCGACTGACTCGCGAGAAAACCGTTCGCATCTCTCATCGAATCATCGAACTTCTTGTGGCCAGCCCGGATGTGGATTTCGTGGAAGACCGCGACACTATTCGCCAGGAAATTGTCACGATTTTATCGTCCCTGCTGAAGGTCGAGGAGCAGGTTGACACCGAAGTCCGCGCGAAAATCGCTTCTCAGAAAAAGGAAATCCTGGAGGGCAGCGAAGAATGGGACATCCTCTACCGCAAGTATTACGCCGAAGGCCTCAAGCGCCTCGGCGTCGCCGAAGTCCACGCCCGCTAATCATCTAATCCCTTTACCGCAGCCTACGTACTGCTCCCGGCTTGAACGTTGTCATCCCGAAATCCGCGTCGTTTGCGGATCGTCCTGAGGGACCTGCCTCTTCCTTTGAACTTGTTTTTCGTAGCGCCGGCATCCTGCCGGCTCTTTCGATTTCTTTGCAGGCGTCACAAACTTTCCACGAATATCGCTTCCGGCGCTGGCTATTCCATCGCACCCCTGCCAAATGAAAAAAGGCGCCGAATCATCGGCGCCTTTTTGAATTTCAACATCGCAAACTCTTCGTTTACGGTTGAGCGTTTGGATCCGGACGCCGCTGCAGCGTTGGACGGTCGGGATCGGAGGTCGTAGGATCGCTGCTCGTTGATTGCGGATCGCCTCCGCTCGTGGACCCTTTGTTCGGATTTTGATCCGTCTTTTTGCGCAGCGAAGGCTTGTTAGGATTCTTCTTGTCGTCCACCTTCATATTCATTTCGATCATCTGCAGACGCCGCTTTACCGTGTCAAATTCCGAAGTGGTAACGATGTATTCATCGCGCGCCGGCAAAATCGTCGCAATTTCGTTCTGTGCTTTCACGATGCGGTCGGGAGTGGGAGGATGCGTCGAAAAGACTTTCGGAATCGTGCCAGGCTGTTTTTTCTCGTCCGCCTGCACCTTTTCAAAGAATGACACAAACGCGTTCGGATCGTACCCGGCCTTATACATGTACTGCAGCCCCAGGTAGTCGGCTTCCGCTTCGTTCTCGCGCGTGAATTTCAAAAACGTCATCGGAATCGCGAACTGCATGCCCTGATAGATGGCGTATCCGGCCCAGGTGTACGGAATAAAAATCGTCGCAACCATCGCGCCGATCTGAATAATGTCGCTCTTGGTTGCTTGCTTTGTGCCGTGCCGAGCGCATACATGAGCGATTTCGTGCGCCATCACGCCGGCCAGTTCCGACTCTTCGTCCGCATGCAGAATCAGCCCGCTGTTCACGTAGAAAAATCCGCCCGGCAGCGCGAACGCGTTTACTACGTCCGAATCGATCACCTTGATCGTAAACGGCACTTGTGCGTCCGAGTTGCGCACAAGGTTCTGACCCACGCGGTTCACATACTCATTCACCACCGGGTCATTGATAAATTTCGCCTGCTTCTCCACTTCCTGCGACAGTTGCTTTCCCAACGCTATTTCATGTTCCAGCGAATAAAAATTCAACCCGTGGCCAACGCTGCGGTTGCCGATAGCATTCACATCCTGCTTCGAGCCCGACTTAACGTTCGGGTCCGCCGGCATCTGCTGAATCGGCAGCGTATCCGGATTCTTGTCGCCCGTTCCCGGAGCGCTCTGGTCCTGCGCCGTTGACTCATCCGGCTTCGAAGTTTGCGACACAGGGGGCTGTTGCCCCGATTGCGGCGGTGTCTGCGCAGACGGCGGAGTTGGCTCCGGCTGCGGCGTCGGAGTCTGCGGGGGCGGAGTAGTTTGTTGACCCGATTGTGGCTGCTGGCCGCCTTGCCCCGGCGGCGTTGAAGGCTGTTGCCCGGACTGCGGAGAGTTTTGTGCCGGCGCCGCTGGCTGTTGCTGGCCGGACTGCGACGATCCGGTTGACGATTGCTGAATAGGTCCGGCGAATGTTGCGGGACTAAGTAGCGAGGCAGCTACGATCAGCGTTCCCAATTGCCCTGCTAGGCTTTTCTTCATGGGACCTCCCGGCAACTTTGTCAGGATTATACACCCCACCCCAGCGCCGTCATGATAATTGCTTGGATGGCGCCCGCCGCAAATTAGTTTTCCGCCTGCCAAGATTTTGCATTCGTGCCCCGGCTCTGCTCTCCGTTCGTCTCACGCGTTAGGTTTAAATGTAGCGCCGGGGCCTTCAGCCCGGCATCCGTTTCATGCTCTGTAGGGGCGCAGCATGCTGCGCCCGCTGCCGCAA